>OATC01000017.1_pt1 | contig 185260 bp, 196 predicted proteins | sample 1475871 | NCBI WGS metagenome assembly OATC01 (sample SAMEA2579940, study PRJEB22360) | human gut metagenome | biome: human gut; feature: human-associated habitat; material: faeces | place: Denmark | collected 2008/2010
AGCAGGGCTATGCCCGCAAATGTAAAACCACCGGCTTAGCCGGTGGATATTTATTAAAAAGGTGGATCGTTAATCCACCTTAAAGTTATGAAGTTCTTTTTTTATTAAGATTACTGCAATGACACTGGCAATTCCTTCGGCAATAACAAATGAAAGCCAAATTCCATTAAGCCCTATTACTTTCAATAAAATATAGGCTAAAGGTAAAGTAATAATAAATTGTCGCAATAGTGAAATCGTCAATGATTGACGTCCCTTACCTAAAGATTCAAAAACTCCGGAGATAACGACTCCCATTGTAGAAAGAATAAAACATGGTGAAATCACTCGAAGACCAATAATACCAATTTCTAATAATTGTTCAGTTGCATTAAACCATGATAGGACTAATTCTGGCAATCCCATAAAAATAATTGTTCCACAACATAAGATCACCGCAGTAGAGATAATTGAAACTTTGATAATCTTTTTAACACGATCAAAATGCCTAGCTCCATAATTATAACTAATTAATGGTCGCATTCCCTGAATCAATCCATTAGCTGGCATGTAAATAAATGATTGAAGCTTGAAATATATCCCAAAGAAAGCGATTGCCGTTTGTGATACTGTCGCTAACAAACTATTAAGTAAAGCAACTAAGATAGATGGTAATGATGTCATCACCCCTGATGGGATTGCAATTGAATAGATATTTTTAATAATTTGTGCATTTGGTTTAAAATTTTTTAAAGATACTTTGATACGTGAAGTTTTTCTAAATAAGATAATTGCTAGTAAACAGGCAGTCATCTGACCGATGATTGTCGCAATTGCAGCTCCAGCAACCCCAAACTCTAAGTAACCGTTTATTCCAAAAATTAAAATAGGGTCGAGGATAATATTGACAATTGCTCCAATTCCTTGTAAAAACATGGGAATCATCATATTCCCAGTAGCTTGAAACATTTTTTCAATAGTAATATGAATAATAGAACCAAAGGTAAAGGTAATCACGATTGACCCGTATGTAATTGCATAATCTAAAACAGTTGGGTTAGTAGTAAACATCAAAAAGAACGGTTTCATTAAAAAGATACCAATAAAAACAAATAATAAAGAGTGAAGAATAGCTAAAAAAATCCCATGATCACTAATATAATTAGCTTGTTTTTCATCACTGGCACCTAAACTTTTAGCAATCAATGCGTTAATTGCTACCCCGAGACCTACTGAAAAAGCTAATGACAGGTTTTGAAGTGGAAATGCTAATGATAAGGCAGTTAATGCTTCCTCTCCCAATTTAGCAACAAAAATACTATCAATAATATTGTACATTGATTGAATTAACATTGAAATCATCGGGGGAATTGCCATTTTCATTAATAATGGGAAGATGGGCTTGTGAGCCATCATATCATATTCTTGATTCATAAGTTCTCCTTCCTTCGCAAAAAAAAGCTATAACCTCCCGTTTATAACTCAGAAACGTGGAAAAGCTATAGCTTATTATTTAAGCGGTTTATTAAGTTTGCACATCAAGCATAACGTAATTTTATCATGATGTCAATTAGATAATTTTATCTTTTTAAGACTTGATCAAAGCGTTGATACAATCAAGATAGAAATGGGTAATCTGAGTCGTTGCTCTGTTCATGGTACTGTAAAACCATTTGACCAATTTCTTTACCAAAAATATCATTGATCATTTTATAGGATTCTAGAGAGTATTTATGATTTTTTTCAGCAGTTGTTAAAGGACCTGTTTTAAGCAGAATACTTGTAGGAATATTAATTTTTCAATATTGTGAAGTATGGAAGAAATTATTTAATCTGGTATCAGACATATTTAACTCATGAGCAGCTTTCATTGCTAATTTTTGAACTCAAATGCAATGTTCTTTGGTATGTTAACCTTTAGCTTGAAGTATTGTCATGATTGTATTTAACATAGTGATTAGCTTTTTATGATAATATAACTCATTATTGCTGTACAATTAAAAACAGTAGCTTTAATAATTTGAAAAGGATATTGTATTGTGATTGGGGAATTATTAAAATATCACTAGGGATCGATAGTTTGTTTTTTCAACCAGATAATATTACGTAAGTTTCTGTGGCGTCTCGAGTATCTAAAGCACCAAAGACACTATGCAGGATTCGGTAACGAACTGCCTTAATGCTATTTGCACAAAAAGTAATCTAGAACCATTTTCTTTAACTATTAGTTAATCCTTTCATTGAATTGTCCTTTTGATTATTTAATTAATTGTATAAAAAGAATATTATGGTGTTGATTTATATTGGTTAGATAAAATCGTTATTATGGGTAGCCCCAAGATTATATCTTTTATTTTAAGTGAAATATCGTTATAATTAGAGTTAGGTGAAATTATGAAAAAAATTAAAGAAATAGTCGTTGTTGAAGGTAAAACAGACACAGCCTTATTAAAAGAATTATTTGAAGTAGATACGATTGAGACACACGGATTAGCATTGGATCAACAAACATTAGAATTAATTCAAGAAGCAAGTAAAAGTCGAGGAATTATTGTTTTGACAGACCCTGATTTTCCAGGGAAAAAAATTCGTGATCAAATTCAAGCAGTTGTCCCTAACTGTCAACATGCTTTTGTTGCTAAAAAGGATGCTAGAGGTAAGAAGAAATTAGGTATTGCTGAAGCTAATAAAGAAGCTGTGATAGAAGCATTAGAAAATGTAGTTTCTTTTGATGTTAATCGAGAAAGCATTACTTGGAGTGAATTTGTTGCTTTAGATATTATTGGTAATAAGCAAAGAAGATTGATGGTGTATGAGGCATTTAATTTGGGTTATGGGAATGTCAAAACACTTTTTAAACGATTAAATATGGTTGGAATCACTAAAGAACAGGTGTTAGGGAGGTTAAATGATGGATCTAGGTAAACATAATGGTTATACATTTAAAGTAAGTAATGAATTTAAAGGGGAATATCTAGTCCCGATTATTGATAATTTAAAAGTGAAGTATCGTGATTTTTATGATGACTATGATGAAGTATATCATTGTAATCAGCTAGTACATATTTTAAAAGATGACCCTAATGTTAATGTTGATTATCATGTTATGTATAAGTATGATCAATGTGTTGGTTTAGCGATGGTAACAACGGGGAATATTGATTCTTCAAAATATTTTGATAAACCAGTCTTTGAACAAGGGGCTAATGCAATTGTTCTTAATTATTTCCATATTTCACCAAAGGCACGAGGAAATGGGAATTATTGGTTAAGAAATGTAATTATTCCTCATTATCAAGATAAAGAAGATTTGTATTTAAAGTCATCACATTCTAAAGCATTTAGTCTTTATCAACGTTTGGGTGAGGAGATTGGGTCGTATCAAACACTAAGTGATAATGGTGAATTTAAAAGAACAGGAAAGATTTTTAAAATCAAGGTGAATCAGTAATGAAGGAAATCGCAACTCCCTCGACAACAAAATATATTTTAGAAAAATATCATTTGAATGCGTTAAAGAAATATGGTCAAAATTTTTTAATTGATGTAAATATAATAAATAAGATCGTGACTAGTGCAAAGATTGATCAAACAACGGCGGTTATTGAAGTAGGACCGGGAATTGGCGCATTAACACAAGTATTAGGGCGTTATAGTGGAAAAGTTACTAGTTTTGAAATTGATGAGCGTTTTATGCCTGTGTATCAGGAGTTTTTAAATCAAGATAATATTGAAATTATCTTTGGTGATTTTATGGAACAGGATATTAAACCGATCGTTGATCAGTTAAAGCAAAGATATCAAAAAGTATGTTTAGTTGCTAATCTTCCATATTATATTACAACGGCAATAATTGAAAAAGTTGTGTTAGGAAATTTTGGAATCGATGAAATGATTGTTATGGTTCAAAAAGAAGTAGCTTTAAAAATGACGGGTATTTATAAAAATCCATTATTATTGATGATTAAAGATATGGGGACAATTGAATACTTATTTACTGTTAATAAAAATGTATTTATGCCTGCTCCGCATGTTGATTCAGCAATTTTAAAAATTGAGTTAAAAAAAGCACCGGATTTGAAATTATATGAAGTATTAAATATTTGTTTTAAACAGCGACGAAAAACGATTTTAAATAATTTAAAGCAAAGTTATGAGGAAGCTGAAGAAATTTTATTGCAGACGGGAATTGAAAATCAAAAAAGAAGTGAAGAATTAGAATTAGCGGATTTTAAAAATATCACCAAAATGATTTAATTACATATAATATCATGGTGATATAAATGAAAATTGGTGATATTGTCTGTCGAAAAAAATATGGCAAAGATATCTGTTTTAAAATTACCGATATTCAAGATGATGTTTATTATTTGACTGGAATTGAATATCGGTTAGTAGCTGATAGTGATGAGAGTGATTTGGAATTAAGTGATTTTAGTAGTGAGAAAAGTGATATAATAGTAGAAAGTCGACCATGTTTAAAAGGTAGTGTGCTGCATATTGATGGAGATAAACATTATCTTGACATGTGTTTGAAAAAATATGAAGAATTTAATATCAATGTTCATGGCTATTTTATGAAAGAAAATGAAATTAAAGATCAAATTATTCCTTTATTAGAAAAACATCGCCCTAATTTATTGGTGATAACCGGTCATGATGCAATGAAGAAAAATGGTAATCGCAAAGATATTAATAGTTATTTGCATACTAAAGATTTTGTAGAAGCAATTCGTCGAGCACGTTTGTATGAGGATGACAAAGATAGTTTGATTATTTTTGCTGGAGCGTGTCAATCGTACTATGAGCTTTTATTAGCTAGTGGAGCTAATTTTGCTTCTAGTCCAAGCAGAAAAAATATTCATGCGCTTGATCCGGTTTTTGTAGTAAGTCAGATTGCTAATGCGAGTATCAAAAATTATGTTGACTTAGAGAAAATTGTGGCTAAAACTTCAAATAAGCATTTAGGCGTTGGAGGGATCGACACAAGAGGAGTAGCACGAAAAATATATCCGACAAGTAGGTGAAGTAATGAAAGTAAAAGCATACGCAAAAATAAATTTAGCACTTGATGTAATCGGAAAAAGAGAAGATGGATATCATGAATTAGAAATGATCATGGCTCCAATTACTTTACATGATTTAATCTATATTAATACTATTGCTAGCGGAATTGAAATTGATTCAAATAGCAAAATCATGCCCACGGATGAACGAAATATTATGTATAAGGTTGTTGCTTTAATGAAAGAACGTTATAACATCAAAAAAGGGGTTAAGATCTTTGTTTATAAGCATATTCCTACTCAAGCTGGTTTAGCGGGAGGAAGTGCTGATGGTGCGGCGGTAATTAAAGCAATGAATAAATTATTTTATTTAAATCTGAGCAATGAGGAAATGGCTGCATTAGGAAAAGAAGTTGGGGCAGATATTCCTTTTTGTATTTATCAAAAAATTGCTTTAGTTAGTGGTGTTGGTGAAAAATTAGAATTTATAAAGAATTCTTTTGAATGTAAAGTATTATTAGTTAAACCTAAACGAGGGGTATCAACGAAAAAATCATTCACTAGTTTAGATTTAAGTAAAGCTAGCCATCAAGACTGTCGATTAATGGCGACAGGAATTGAAGATGGTAATTATCAAATAGTCATCGATAATCTTCAAAATACTTTAGAAGAGCCGTCAATCAAGATGGTACCAGAGATTGCTAAGATTAAAGAGGAAATGATGAAAATTGGATTTGATGGAGCTTTAATGTCTGGAAGTGGATCGTGTGTTTTTGGCTTGACACGTAATAATATTATTTTAGAAAAGGGAATGAAGTATTTTAAGGGAAAATATTATTTTGTAAGGAAAACAGAAATATTGAATGATGAGGAAATTGATTAAATCAATTTCTTTTCAATTTTACGACATATTTTATCTTTTTTTCCTTTAACAAATGTAAATTTTTTGTTATTATGTTGTTGTTAATGAAGAGGTGTGAAAATGAAAACTTATGCGGTAGTTATGGCGGCTGGTAAAGGTACCAGAATGAAGTCAGATAAACCAAAGGTTGTCCATGAGGTTTTATACAAGCCGATGATCAATCATATTGTTGATGAATTGAAACAAGTTGGTGTTGATGAAATCTACGTAATTGTTGGTCACAAAGCAGAAGAAGTTGAAAAACTGTTTGACGGGGTAAATATTATTTATCAGAAAGAACAGTTAGGAACTGGACATGCATTAATGCAATGTAAAGATGCTTTGGCAGGTAAAGCAGGAACAACTGTGGTGTTAAATGGTGATGCTCCACTAATTACTAGTGAAACATTAAAAGATTTAATTGCTTATCATAACGATAACCAATTAAAAGGAACGATCATGACATGTGATTGTGATTTAGATAAAAAATTTGGTCGTGTAATTAGAAATAATGATCAAGTAACGGGGATTGTCGAATTTAAAGACTGTACTCCAGAGCAAGTTCAAATTAGTGAGATGAACTGCGGAGAATATTGTTTTGATAACATTGCAGTATTTGAAGCGTTAGAAAAAGTAACTAATGATAATGCTCAAAATGAATATTATATCACTGATGTAATAGAAATCATGAATAATGATAAACTTAAAGTCGGTGGATATAAAATTGCTGATTTAGCTGAAGTTGGGGGAATCAACGATCGGGTTGAACTTGCGGAAGCAACTAAATCATTACAATTAAAAATAAATAAACAACATTTATTAAATGGTGTTAACATTATTGATATTAATAATACTTATATTGGAGTTGATGTAACGATTGGTGCTGATACGACAATCGAACCAGGATGTATTATTAAAGGTAAGTCAAGTATTGGCAGCAATTGCCATATTGGGCCTTATTGCGAATTTGATAATGTTGAAATTAAGGATAATGTTGAAATTAAATTCTCAGTTATCTCTGATTCGATTATCGAAAATGGTGTAGATATTGGACCATTTGCTCGTCTAAGAACTAACTGCCATATTTTAGAAGATGCTCATATGGGTAACTTCGTTGAAATGAAAAAAGCAGTCTTTGGAAAAGGAAGTAAAGCATCACATTTAACTTATGTTGGTGATGCAACTGTCGGAAGTAATGTAAACATGGGATGTGGAACAATTACTTCAAATTATGACGGTAAAAATAAATTCCAAACTATTATTGGTGACAATGCCTTCATTGGATGTAATAGTAATTTAGTTGCTCCAGTAACGGTCGGTGCTAATGCCTATGTTGCAGCGGGCTCAACTATTACAGATCAAGTTGAAGATTCCGCTTTTGCAATTGCTCGGGCTCGCCAAGTTAATAAAGATGGATATGCCAAAGTATTAGAAGAAAAAAGAAATCAAAAAGGAAAATAGGAGAAGAAAATGAAAAATAAAATAACTGTCTTTGCATTATCAGCTAGTGGTGAATTAGCTAACGATATCGCAGAAAAATTAGGAACAAAAGTAGGAAAAAGTAAAGTGCATCATTTTGCTGATGGAGAAATCTTAGTTGAAATTGATGAATCAGTACGTGGTAAGGATGTCTTTATTGTCCAGTCTACTTCTAATCCGGTCACTGAAAACTTAATGGAAATCTTAGTTTTAGCTGATGCTTTAAAAAGAGCTTCTGCTAAAGAAATTACAGCAATCATTCCATATTTTGGATATGCTCGTCAAGATCGTAAGGCTAAACCAAGACAACCAATTACGTCTAAATTAGTAGCTGACTTATTAACTGTAGCTGGTGTAACTAGAGTTGTAACAGTTGACTTGCATGCAGCTCAAATTCAAGGGTTCTTTGATATTCCAGTTGATGAAATGCAGGCATTGCCACTTATCTCAAACTACTTTAAGAAGAAAGATATGGAAGATATTTGCGTGGTTTCTCCTGACCATGGTGGTGCCACTAGAGCTCGTAAATTAGCAGTAGCTTTAGATGCCCCAGTTGCAATTATTGATAAAAGAAGACCTAAACCAAACGTGGCTGAAATCATGGGTGTTTTAGGGGATGTATCCGGGAAGAACTGTATTATGGTTGATGACATGATCGATACTGGAGGAACTATTGTTGCTGGTATTGAGATGTTAAAAGAAAAAGGTGCTAAATCAGTTCATGTTGCTTGTACGCACCCAGTATTCTCTGGACCTGCAGTTGAAAGATTACAAAATTCATCTGCTGATGAAGTTGTTGTAACAGATACAATCAAATTACCTGAAGATAAAATGTTCCCTAAATTAAAGACAGTTTCTGTAGCAGGTTTACTTGCTAAAACAATCGAAAACATTGAAAACTGTTTACCAGTTTCTGATGTCTTTGAAATGTTTGATTTTGATAAATAATATTTTGTGTTTCTTAATGAAACTAGAGTCGTCTATTTGGATAAATTTAAAGGATATAATTTTTAAGATTATATCCTTTTATCTTTTTTTAGTTACAAATTATTTTAGAAAAGATGATATTTACGCCCAGAAGGAAGATGATAAAAGTAAGAAATTCCTAGACCAATTACAGCGATTAAAAATAAAATTAAGTAAAAATCAGTATAAGAATAAGTATCAAGTATTTTTCCACCAAGACCTTGACCAACAATTGAAGAAAAACTATTGAATGTAGAAACCCATGCAAGAGTACTCATCTGTAAATCAGAATCAACTATAGAAACAACGATTTTCATATTGAGCATAATAAAGATTACGGTTGATACAGCCTTAGTACCGATAGATATAATCACATGTATGATATTATAAGGAATAAAACAATATGTACCAAACTGAATGATTAATAAGATAAAAACAATTATTAACATATGACGATTTGAAATGTTATTCATAAAACGATGAGAATAATAAATAATTGGTAATTCTGAAATAGTAATCAATAAAATAATTGTAGAAACCTTATCAACCGAAATCCCTTGATGCTGAAACATTGCTGGTAAATAGGTCGTATTTAGGTTAGTTATCGCATAGAATAAGCAAACTATAATCAAATAGACGATAAAGTTTTTATTCCATAAGCCTAGGTGTTGTGTAGTCGTTTCACCATGAATATCAGAATTTTTATGTTCGTTTCTAGTACCGATAATACCTAGAAGACAAATTCCTAGGCTAATAGAAAAAAAGAAATACATACTTTCAGGTGAAATGTATTGATATATAAGACCACCGATTTGTGAACCAATAGCATATCCAATTGTTCCCCAGATTCTAATTTTTCCATATTGATATTTAGATAAGGTGGCCATTCTTTCAATAACCGGCTTAGTGCTGTTAAAGAGCCCTAAAGTAAGACTGTACAATAAAGTAATACTAAAAAGATGTTTTGCAAAAATTAGAGCTATTCCTAAAATTGCGGCAATAATTAAAACAACACTATTTACCCATTTTAAGTTAAAGTGATCATTTAGATAGCCTACTAGAGGCTGTAAAATTACTGAAACAATGTATGAAGATGCTACTACCAGACTAACTTGTGAAGCACTATATCCACGATCTAGCAGATAAACAGAAATCAGGCCTGATAATAACGCCAGTGATAAAAAATAGAATAAATACATTAATAAATAACTTAAGTAACTACCTCGATACTGCATTTAAATTGCCCCCTTTAATAATATAATCAAAATATCACAGCTATGAACGTGATTAAATATTTAAATATTATTTAGGCATAATGTTCACAATTAATAGTCAATATTTATTAAAATTTGTAAATAATATTCTCATTCTATATAATGAAGATATTAGGAGGTAATGATGATGTTGTTAAAAGAACAAATGAAAGCCTACCCCTTTTCACATAATGAACGGGTAATTATTGATTATATTCTAGATAAACAGATTAATATTAAAGACTATTCTGTTAAAATGATTGCTGATGCAACATTTACATCACCATCAACTTTGATTAGAATTTCGAAGAAGCTGGGTTTTCAAGGCTGGGTTGAATTTAAAGACGCCTATTTAGAAGAAGCAAATTATTTAAATAGCCATTTTTGTAATATTGATTCTAATTTACCGTTCAGTAACCAAGATTCTATTATGACAATAGCTAGTAAAATCGTAAATTTACACATTGAAAGTGCTAAAGATACTTTGTCTTTGTTCCAACATGATTCATTACAAAAAGCAGTACGAATTTTACACCAAAGTAAAGAGATACGGGTATTTGCAATGTCAAATCTAAATTTTGCTGGAGAAGAATTTGTATTTAAATTAAATCGAATTCATAAAAAAGCCTATATTCACCCTATACAAGATAATCTATTTCATGATGCTGCAATGTCTTCACCTGATGAATGTGCTATTTGTATCTCTTATTCAGGTGAGTCTTCTAATATTGTGAAGACCGCTCGGATATTAAAAGAAAATAACTGTCCAATTATAGCTATTACGAGTATTGGGAATAATAGTCTTTCAGATTTAGCTGCGGTTACTTTGCGTGTTACGACAAGGGAAAAATCATTTTCAAAAATTGCTGGATTTTCATCATTAGAATCTATCAGTATAGTTTTAAACACCCTATATGCTTGTTTATTTTCATTAAATTACCATGATAATCTGACTTATAAACTTGATATTGCTAAAAAAATAGAAAATGCTCCTATTATTAATAATGAAATTATAGCTGAGAAAGATGATGAGTAAAGTTAACACGATTAGATATCTAATTCTCTTATTGACATTCTAAGTATATCTGTTATGATATCAAAGAGCCGACGGATACATATTCCGCTTAAGTAATTAAGTGTCGGGGAATATGTAATGTTGAAAACACATTCTTTTAAGGATGTGTTTTTTATTTCAAATAAAACTATACATAAAACGAATAGTATAAATAAAATATAAGTATTAGACATAGCAATGCAATTGATTATAATGAAAGTGTAATCAAAGGAGGATAATTATTATGGATAAAAAAATACTTAGATTTGCCTTATTATCAGCATCATTATTAGTGGGGAGTGCTGCAGCGATTAATGCTAATATTCCGGCCATGGCACAACATTTTGATCAAGTACCATTATCAATGGTAGAAATGTTAACGACGGTACCGTCATTATTTTTGATGATTTCCGTTTTAACAAGTTCTTTAATTGCTAAAAGAGTTGGGTATAAGCAAACAATTACTATTGGGCTGGGAATTGTTATGATTGCAGGGATAGTACCGTTATTAATTGATAATTTTATGATTATTTTGATTAGTCGTGCAATGTTGGGATTTGGTGTTGGTCTGTTTAATTCACTATTGGTATCGATGATCAATTATTTTTATGATGCTAAAGAGCGTTCATCAATGTATGGATTACAATCAGCATTTGAAGGGGCAGGAGGAATTGCGATTACTTTTATCGCTGGTCAGTTATTAAAGATTAATTGGCAGGCTCCGTTTATTGCTTATATGATTGCAATACCTGTTTTCTTTATTTATTTTAAGTTCGTCCCTCAGGTAAAAACAGCCGATGTGATTAAGGCTAATGGTGGGGATCAAATAAAAAAAGAAAGCCATAAAAGTGCCGGCTTTTTGCCAGTGGTTTATTATGTTGGATTAATTTTTATGGCTGCAATGTTATATATGATCATGGGTATTAAGATTGCTTCTTTAATGACTGGTGAGGGATATGGAACAGCGAGTGATGCTAGTTTAGTAATTATTTTATTATCATTAGGTGGAATTAGCGCAGGACTATTATTTGGAAAAATCTTAAAGGTTTTTAATCAGCTTACTACATCGATTGGATTAATTATTTTAGCATTAGCAATGGTAATTTTAGGATTAAGTCAAAATTTAGTTATAACGTTTGTTGGTGGATATTTAACGGGGTTTGGTTTTAAAATTTTTATGCCAAGTTTGATTGATAAAATTAATAATTCAAATATTCCAAATACTACGTTAGCTACTTCATTATTATTGGTTGGATTCAATTTAGGGGTGTTTATCTCTCCTTATGGCAATATTGTAATCCAAAGTCTTATGAGAACTGAAGCTTTACCAGCTTTATTTATTGCTAATGCTATAGGATTTATCAGTTTAAGTACAATTACATTAATTATTACCCTTATAAAAAATAAAAAAACAGTTAATATAGTTCAAAAAGTTTTAGAATAATAGTATTATAGATAAATAACTCGTATAATAAAAAGTGGTGATAAAGATGGATCTAAGAGTTCTAGAATATTTTTTGGCAGTAGTTGAATCAGGTAATGTTTCTAAAGCAGCCCAAAAACTACACTTGACACAACCGACGCTAACAAGACAATTACAGCAGTTAGAAGAAATTTATGGCACACGTTTGTTTATTCGTGGGAGTAGACAAATTACTTTAACTAATAGTGGCATAATTTTAAAACGTCGTGCGAAGGAAATGCTAGATTTGCAAGATAAAACAGCAGCAGAAATTAGAAAAAGTGAGTATGATATTTCGGGAGAAATTACCATAGGATGTGGTGAATCGAGTGGAAATAAGTTTTTACCAGTAGTTTTAAAGGAGTTCTCAAAACGTTATCCCAAAATTAAATATAATATTTATACGGCTGGTAGTAATCAAAATAAGGAAAAGATCAACGAGGGTTTAATTGATGTAGCAATTGTTTTAGAACCAATCGATAAAGACTATTACCAATACCTGGAGTTGCCTTATTTAGATAAATGGTGCTTGGTAATGAAAAAAGATGATTTATTGAAAGAATATGAAACAATTGAAAATCACGTAGTATCTAATTTAGTTCTTGGAATTGCAAATCGATTAGAAGTTAAAGAAACTTTCAAAAACTGGTTAGGTAAAGAGATAAATGCACAAACGATTTTAAATTATGATATTAATTCAAATTTAGCTTTATTAGTAGAAAGTGGTCTTTGCTATGGAATCTCGATTGATGGAGTTTTCAAAAGTAATGCTTATCCAAATTTAACGTACCGACTATTAGAACCAGAAATTGTTTCACAATCGTGTTTGATTTGGAAAAAAGGGGTAGTGACTAATCAAGCATTAGAGAAATTTATTGTTTGTGCGAAGGAATTGATTTCATCAAATCAGTAATAATATAAAAGACATATTCTTTAATAGGATATGTTTTTTATATTTTGTTGCATTATTGAAAAGCGATGATTAGTTAATGAAATCATTGTTTTTTGCACTAAAAGTAATAAATGTTGCATTACTGCAACGAAATTTATAATTGTCGAAAATCATTCCATGTGCTAAATTTTTAATATGGGTTAGTTAAGGCTAACTAAAAAAGAGAAAGGAAAAATGGACAGTAAAATGGGAAAAAATTTAAATAAAGCACTCATATCGGTGCTTTCATTGGGAATGATTGTTTCAATGTGCTCGATAACGGTTAATGCGGTTGAAACGGATAATGTGGCTAATTGGGTTACGATGTATGGAGATAATGGTAATAATAGTATTACTCCAGATACAGTCAATGATGCTGAAAGACTGATCAATGGTGATATTATTGCAACAGGAACTTTTGATGGCAATAAGGTAACAGGTATTGAACAGGCTAAAGGAAAGAGTGATGGTGCTGTTATGCTATATGACAAAAATGGCCAAATAAAGTGGGAAACTTTAATAGGTGGGAGTGCAGCAGATAGTTTTAATGCTGTAACTGAAGCTAATGATGGCAGTTATGTTGCAGTAGGGGTAAGCCAGTCTAATGATGGTAATTTAGCCAATCTTAATAAGGGGGGAAAAGATGGAATAATCGCTAAGCTAGATTCAAATGGAACTTTAATTAAGGTTGTTACTGTTGGGGGTAGTGATGCGGATGAATTGAAGGCTATTCAACCAGCTGGCGATGGTGGATTTATTGTTGCAGGTTATTCACATTCTACTGATTTAGATATGAACGGTTTGAATAAGATTGAAACTGATCGCGATGCAATTATTGTAAAGATTGACCAAGATTTAAATATTGAATGGATTAATCGAGCTGGTGGAACTGGCGGTGATAAAGCAGTCAAGAAAATGGATGAATTTACTTCAGTAGTTGCTAACTATGGCGATGGTAGTTATTTAGCAGCTGGTTATTCGAGTTCTAGTGATGGAGATCTCGAAGGATTAGCTCATGGTGGTAAAGATGCATTTGTTGTTAAGTTTAATGAAAATGGAACAAAAGAATGGGTAAAAGCTTTTGGTGGAACTGGAGATGATGTTTTTAATCATATAATTAGAGCTCATAATAAAAAAGTATCTACTGATAAAACAGAAATATCAAGCAGTGATATTGATAATGGGTATGTATTAACAGGAACGACTAACTCAAATAGTGGTATTGTTGGAAATGAAGAGGAAAATAATGTTGCATTTACCTTAAAGATTGATTCAAATGGACAAGTTGAATGGACTACAAGCCTTGCTAATAATAGTAAGACAACAGGAGATTATCTTTTAGCGATTAGTGATGGTTTTTTAGCGGTTGGAACCTTTGATACTAATGATCAAGATTTTACAGGGATAAAGACATACGGTAAAGAAGATATTTATATTGCCCACTATTCAAAGGATGGAACTTGTTTAAATATTTCAAGCTATGGTGGAGATGGAAAAGATAATCCAGAAGGAATTATTCCTGGAGCAAATGATGACTATATCGTCTATGGTAATACAAATTCTAATAGTGGCTTGTTTGAAGGAAAATTAAAAGGTAAGTATGATGGCTTTTTAGCTAGTTTAGCGGGAACAACACTAGAGCAATATGCAGAAGAAAAGTATTTAGTGCCGGTAGAAGCTTGGAAAGCTAATGAAGATAGTCTTTCAATGATGGCACCATTATTATATAAAGATGCATATGTTGAAAAAATTGGCTTTAAGTATGCTGTAACAATTTATTTTACTAACGCAACAATTATGGGAACTCAAGTTAGCGCTTCAACATTAGGGGAAGTTAGTTATGAAAAAAATGGTGAAATGATAGCGGTGTTGAAAGATGAGTACGATGAAGTAACACAAGTAAAAACAGTTACGCTTGAAGTTGATGATTTAGATACACCGGTCAAATTACATATCGATAAAGCAATGGGAGATATACGTTTATCTTTCTCTAGTAAAGATATGGTAGAAACTACCAATCCGCCATATTTTGCTCCAGTTGAAGTAGAACAGCCAGACTTTAAAACTAGTTGGAAAGTAAATATTGGTGGTAGTGATTATGATTATACTGATGATATGACAGTTTTGAAAAATGGAAATATTGTTGCTGTAGGGCAATCATACTCAAATGATGGTGATTTTCAAAATCTGTTAAAAGGTGGTTCAATAGCTTATATTAATCAATATGATCCAAAAGGAGAACTTTTAAAAACTCTTACTTTAGGAGGAACAGAGTACGACTCAATTGCATATGCAGCTAAGGTATGTGGCCTAGATGATGGTGGTTTTGTAGTTAGTGGTGGATATCAAGAAGGGGTGTATGTGGCTCCAACCGGTGATTTTGCACAGTTAGATACTGCTGGTACCGTTCATGGTCAAATGGATACTTTTATTGCTAAATATGACTCTAACAGTAAGCTGATCTGGATGAGTAATTTTAGTGGCTCAGCCAACGATCAAGTTAAACAAATTAAAGCTACGGATGATGGCGGTATTGCTGTTTTAATAGAAACAAATTCAAATGATGGCGATATGGAAAATCAAAATCGAGGATTATATGACTTAGTCATAGTTAAATATGATGCTCATGGTAAAAAAGTCTGGCAACGAGTTTTAGGTGGAAAAAATATTGAAACTTCAAGTTCGGGATTAGATATTCTAAGTGATGGCAGTTTTATTGTTGCTGGTAGTCTTTCTTCAAAAAGTGGTGATTTTGCAGATGTTGACTGGTATGGAGATATATTTGACTGCTTTGCTGCAAAAATTAGTGCTACTGGTGAATTATTGTGGACTAAAGCTTATGGTGGCGATCGCAATGATTATTGTAATAGTGTCTTAGCTACTAGTGATGGTGGATTCATTTTAATGGGTAATACTAAATCAACTACTGATACATTTGCTCCAATTGGAACAGGGTATGACAATGCATATGTTTTAAAATGTAATGAAACTGGTGAGACAGAATGGGTCAATGTGATCAAGAGTAGTGAAGCTAGTGAAATGATAAGTGCGATAGAACTTGAAGATCAATATGTATTTATTGGTCAATCAAGAGGAACAGACTATGATGTAACAGGTCTTAATAAGGGAAGTATGGATGTTTTTATTGCAAATTATGAAAAGAATGGTACTTTGAAAACAATCGAAAATATTGGTGGTTCAAAAGCTGATTATGCTTCAGAGATTATGGTATTAAATGATTATCAAATTTCATTACTGGTATATAGTGAATCAAATGATGGAGATTTCAAGAATCTAAATCGTGGAAAGTTTGATGGAATGTTAATGACATATGATTATCGTCAAAAAGCTGATAATTCAACTACTGACAAGCCAAATCAAGATAATGTAAATAATCAAAATAATAGTAATGTGATCGAGACAACTAATTCATCAATAAAAAATAGTATTAATACTGGTGATGATTCAAAAATCATTGGTTATAGTTTATTGGGTGGGACAATGTTAATAATTTTATTATTAACTAGAAAAAAATATAATTAAAAAGTACTCTTGTTAGAGTACTTTTTTATGGAAAAAGGGTATATAAGATAATATGGGAGGTTGATAATAATTTCTATTTGATTGAGAAAAAACAGCCCCTTTAGCGTTGTGTTAATTGGAATTGTTTAGGTGTTATACCAGTTTTTTTACGGTAAAAATAGATAAAAGAATTAGCATTAGAAAAACCTAAAGTCTTAGCAATTTGAATAATTGTAGATTGTTCAGATAACAGCATACTATTAGCCATATTTAAGCGTAAATTACTAATATAGTCATGAATACTACAATGATATAAGTATTTGAAACCAGCTGTAAGTTTTTGCTCACTAATATAGTGAATCTTTGCCAGCTCCTTAATTGTTGGGGGATGCTGATAGTTAACAGTTAGATCATTGTGAATCTGCTGGATTATTTCTTGATCATCATTATTTAGTAAGATGTTTCGACCGCATTTTAGTTTAATTGTAATAGTTTTAGATTGGGGATATAGAATATTATTTTGAGGTAACAGAAAGTAGACGATCTTCATTAATTGAGCATCAAGATATAGTTGTGAGATTGCTTTATTTCTTAAAGTGTCAGATATTTCTTGCATTAATTGTAAAAGTTTAGAGGGGAGTGGTCGAAATATTTTATTTTTTTCAATTTTTTCTAGTGTTGTATAGGAATATCCATATGCCGATAATTTTTTTTCGAAAAAATCTTTTTTTATGATTATATCTGTAGAATGATAATGTTGATTTTTTTTCCAAACTTGTAATCCACTACGCTTTGAACCATTTAAATAAAAACTAGAAGGCTCTAAATGATTATTATGACTCTCTTTTAAATCATACTCAATTTCACCAGTTAGAAGCATTCCTAGCTGTAGATATGTTTCACTTATTTCAAATGATATTTCAATATCATAGGGTGCAGTAAAATCACCAACAAAAAGTTCATACATATCTGCAATATGCACATGAATAATGAATTCTTCAGGTTGTTGAGGATTTATATATAAGGAAAAATTATCATACTGATAGTATTGGAAAGCTAGTTTATTAAAGAAAATATTATAGTACTCTGTCAAATTTCTACATATCATAATTATCACCAGTTAAATTATACATAAAATAAATGTAAAAATACAGAATATTAGTGAAAATATTGTAAAAGAAATTAAGCCATGCTAGAATCACAACATAAGTTAGCTAAAACTAACTAAGAAGGGAGATATAAATGAAAAAAGTACTATCAACTATATTAGTGTTAAGTTTATTTATTTTAACTGGTTGTTCAGCTGCCACTAAAGATACAATAAGAACAGTTGAAACAGTAAAAGGAAAAATAGAGATTCCTAATGAGCCTAAACGTGTTGTAATAGATTATTTTGTTGGAGATGCACTTGCGCTAGGAGTGGAGCCGGTTGGAACTACATATGTATACAAAGATTCTGTATTTGAAGAAGATTTGAAAGATGTACCTTCAATTAATGGTGATGATGCGTATGGGCAGTATAGTATGGAAGCAGTGACAAAATTAAAACCGGATTTAATTATTACATATTCTGAGGCTGATTATGATAATTTATCTAAGATTGCACCAACGGTACTAGTTGATTATTTAAATATGTCAACTGCCGAAAGAATCACTTGGATGGCTGATGTTTTAAATAAGAAAGAGGAGGGGAAAAAATTGCTTGCTGATTTCAATCAAGAAGTTGCTGGATATAAGCAGCAGTTACAGGATGCTAAAATATCTAACAAGACGATAACTTTGATGGAAACATATAGTAAAGAATTATTTGTATATGGAAATAAACAAGGTCGTGGTGGAGAAGTTTTATACGATTTATTAGAATTAAAAGCACCCGAAGTTGTTCAAAAAGAAATTATTAATGGTGAACAATATCGTTCTATTTCATTAGAAGCAATCAATGAGTATGCCGGTGATATGATAATGATTGGTGGCTGGCAAGAAGATCCTATGGATTTAGTTGGAAATAATAGTGTATGGAACTCAACTCCAGCTGTAAAAAACCAAAAGGTAATTACATATGATTCAAGTGCATATATCTATCAAGATATTTTATCAACAAAAGAACAGTTAAAAAACATTACTCAAAGTATTTTAGCACTGTATGAATAACCAACAAGTAAGAAAATGGCTGATAGTAGGACTATGTCTATTACCTATCATCATTTTCTTTTCATTAAAATTTGGTGCGGTGACAATAGGATGGGAAGATTTTTTTAAAATCATTTTAGGTAAAAAGAGTAATGGAAATGATTATGAAGTTATTATTAATCTTAGATTTCCTCGAATTTTAGCGACTGGAATCGTCGGTAGTGCATTTGCGATGGCTGGAGCAGCAATGCAAGGACTGACTAAAAATCATTTAGCTGATTCGGGAATTTTAGGAATCAATGCGGGTGCTTCTTTTATGTTAGCAATTTGCTTTGCTTTGGTCAGTCGCAGTAATTTTCTTTTAATGATGATGTATTCTTTTGTCGGAGCAGGATTAGGTTTATTTTTAACGATGACAATGGGAAAAGGGAAGTATACTAATAATTCTAAACGATTATTATTAGCTGGTGTTGCAGTCTCACTTTTCTTTACTTCGTTAAGCCAGTTTATAGCAATTTATTTTGGAATTGGTCAAGAATTAACATATTGGAATGTAGGCGGAACTGCTAATATTGGATATCAAGAACTTATTTTAGCGACATTATTATTTGTTTCTGGTCTATTTTTGCTTTTGAGGCAAGGGAAAAATATTACGATTATTTCAATGAGTGAAGAAACTGCTGTTGGTTTAGGGGTAAACGTTCCTCGTTGTAAAATACTAGTATGTTTAGCGGCACTGCTTTTAGCGGGAATGGCAGTTAGTATTGTTGGGTCAATTGGATTTATTGGTTTGATTGTTCCTTATTTGGTAAGACGATTAGTTAAAAAGGAGGATTATCAAATTATTTTGCCTATGTCTGCGATATATGGAGCAGTCTTTTTAATTCTTATCGATCTTATTGCTAGAAATCTACAACCACCTTATGAAACACCACTAGGAATAATTATGGCACTGATTGGTGTTCCATTTTTCCTTTTTATGGAAAGGAGCATAAATAAAAAATGTTAAAGAAAAAAAGAATAATCATTTTTCTGATAATCATTTTATTAGTATCAAGCTTTTTGTCATTCACGATAGGTCAGATGAAAATTGAATTAAGTGAATTATTTGATCCATATACACAATTAGTAATCTTTCAATTTCGGTTACCGCGTTTGTTATGTGCCATTTTAGTAGGTGGTGGAATGGCTTTGGCAGGACATATTTTACAAACAGTATTACAAAATGATTTAGCTGATCCGGGTGTAATTGGAATAAACTCAGGAATTTCATTCTTTGTTTTGTTATATATTTTAGTTAGTGGAACAGATATATTTTTAGATTATGTTTGGATGCCTTTAGCTGGAATGATTGGTGCTGTAATAACGATTGGTTTACTAATGTTTTTGATTTATGAAAAAGAACGTGGAATAGATCCAATTCGGATGACTATATGTGGGGTAGCTCTTAATTTAGGATTCCAAGGGTTAATTCTATTCTTCTCAGCAAAGCTGAATCGTCAAAAGTTTTCGTATGTGCAATTATGGAATGCTGGTATTCTAACAGGAACAGACTGGCTAAAAATAGCTTTATTAATAACAATATTAGTGATTATTGGAGTAATATTGTGGAAATATCAAGATGTTCTAAATATTTTTTCGTTAGGAAAGGAAAGTGTAATAACCTTGGGGGTTGATTTAAAAAAACAAACAATTATTTTAATTAGTTTAGCCGGATTTTTAGCAGCTTTTACCATTGCTTTTGGAGGTTCTATTCCTTTTGTAGGTTTAATCGCACCGCATATTGCAAGAAGGTTAGTTGGTAGCAATCATCGTTATTCATTATGGGTCAGTATGTTAATGGGAAGCCTTATGGTTATTATCGGTGATAGTTTATCAAGAAGTCTGATGAGTACTGGTGAAATTCCAACAGGGATTATTTTATCATTGATTGGAGTGCCGTATTTTATTTATCTATTAAAAAAGGAGAGAGCATGATGAAGGGAATTATTGAAGCTAGACAGTTAAGCACCGGTTATGGTAAAAAGATTGTTTTGAAAGATCAAAATATTGTAATTCCTAAAAATAAAATTACCGTTATTTTAGGACCAAACGGATGTGGGAAATCAACCATGTTAAAGACAATGGCTCGGGTATTACCATTAAAAGATGGTAAAATAATTCTTGATGGAAAAGATTTGAAAACTATGAAAACAGCTGAAATAGCTCAGAAAATAGGTTTTCTCTCACAAATTCTAAATACCCCTGAAGGAATAAGTGTTTATGAGTTAGTTAGTTATGGTCGTTATCCATATAAGAGGATATCATCGACTAAAGAAGATCAAAAGATTATTGAGTGGGCTTTGAAAGAAACCCAGACTTTTGAGATAAAGGATATGTTGGTTCATGATTTATCTGGGGGTCAAAAACAACGAGTGTGGATTGCGATGGTACTTGCTCAGCAGACAAATACAATTTTACTAGATGAACCAACAACATACTTAGATATTGGTCATCAATTAGAAGTATTAGAATTATTGAGTAAATTAAATAAGGAAGAACAACAGACAATTGTCATGGTTTTACATGATATTAATCATGCTTCACGTTATAGTGATTGGATCATTGCTATGAAAGAAGGCAAAGTTTTTAAAGAAGGAAGTCCAAAAGATATAATAACTTCAGAAGTGATTCAGGAACTTTATGGTGTTAAGACGCAAATTATTTTTGATAAAGAACATAATTGCCCAGTGTGTTTTTCATATGATCTTTAAGTAATAAGTAGTTAAAAATAGCTATGTTCATCATGAATATAGCTATTTTATCTTGTTTTAAAGGAATAAATACGATAATATGTTAGCATAAACTAACTTTGGAGGGGATTATGCAGCTAACAAAAGAAAAACTATCATATTTATTATTTTTATATAAACAAAGAGAAATGGATTACACAGTTACTCGGTTAGCGCAAGAGGTCGGAGTATCAAAATCAACGTTTAGCCGAGTATTGAATACCTTCTATCAGGAGGGGTTAACGACTGAAAAAGGGAAGGGAATTTTATCATGCCAGGGATGTAGAATGGCAAGGGAATATTTAAAAGATATTAATAAATTATCTGATTGGTTAAAATATACAGCTAATTTTGATGATGAAGAAGCGTATCAAGAGGCACTATCATTAGTTTTAACACTATCATCTAAAGCACGTGCTAAACTTGTTAACAACACTAGTAAAGAAAGATTATTTGAATTGATTGATAATGTAAAAGAAATTAGTGGAGATATGCTTAGTGCTAATCTTGATGATGGTCAATACCTGTTTGCTTTTACTGTTTATAAAGCTGATAAGATGGAAATATCAATGGCTAATGATGGTTTCTTTCATCCAGGAATATTGGATATAAAAATGGGGCATGGAGGATTAGTTTTAAAGCCAAAAGAAGTTGAACGAGAATCGATGATGGGGAAAATGGTTCTTAAAGGGAAGCTGAGTTCTTTAAAATACCAAGTAGGAGAAGACTATCTCGAATGTCGTATGATCAAGGATGATTATATTATTCCTATTTCAAAATTACGTTTTCATTATTCAAAGGAAGAACGGATATTGCAAACGAGTGTAAAGATAAAGGTTAAACCAACGGTTGGTAAAATTCATATGCCTGAGAGTATTGCAATTATGAACGTTATTATAAAATAGTATTTCATCGATGAAACATCAAAAAATGCTGTATTTATAAAGAAAAAAGATATTTTTTGAAAAGATTGTTTCAATGGGGGCAACAAAATTAGTAGTTGTTTTAAGATTAGATGTATGTAAAATAATGGATGTAGTTAGTTTTAGCTAACATTAGCAGAGAATATATTCTCTATATTTTTTAACTAAATAGTTAGTCTTTTCTAACAAAGAAAAAGAGGGAGGAAGAAAATGAAAAAACTTTTAAAAGTAGTATTAGTTTTAATGCTGGCATTTGGAATTCAGATAGCCACATTAAGTAATGTAGATGCTGCCCAGGTAAGCGATTTACCAGATGGTAAATATACTATTCCAACAAAATTGAAGAATGCAAGTAATATTGCAAATGATTCAATGGCAGCTGGAGCATTAGCAGAAAATGGAGAATTATCAGTAGAGGAAGGAAAGTGGTATTTAACTGCTGAATTTAAAACATTAAATTTAATGGGCTTAGTTGGTAATGCAGGAAATATCCAATATTATGAAACTGATACAAAATCAGAAAAACATGCTGCTGAAGTTATTAGTTATCGCGAAGATGATCAAGGAAAGCAACAAGTAGAAAAAGTTAAAATACCTGTAGCGGTAAACAGTGAGGGTGTTTATATTGAAATGTTTGTTGACGCGATGGATACGACAGTTGATGCGTATATTCAATATAGTACAGCGGATATTGTTATTCCTGAAGAACCAGAAGCACCTGAATATACATTAGCTGATGGTACTTATACTGTGACTAGCGATGTATTAAAAGCAAATGAAGATGTACAATCAATGGCTGCCCAAGCGGTCAAGAGCGCTACGGTTACTTCAAAAGATGGAACTTTATTAGTAACATTACAAATGGGTGCAGTTACTGTGTATGGTCAAACTGCATACGTTGATAAAATGGAAGTTGAGCAAGCTGCTGGAGCTTATAAGGTAGCTGATATCACAGGACGTGATAGTAATGGAAATGTAAGTGAAATGCAATTTACATTAGCAAAAAATACAAAATTAACAAATGTAAAATTCTACTATGGTGGAAGTACTCATGGTTCTGAGGCGAGATTATCTTTAGGATTGGATAATCCAACACTAGTAGTACCAGAAAGTACAAGCAAATTTGCTAAAGATGGTACATATACAGTAGATGTTGCTTTATGGAATGCGACTCAAGATAAGGCTTCAATGGCAGCGGGTGCAATTGACAGTCAAGCTACAGTAGTAGTTAAAAATGGTGTAGCAACAATGTATATCACAACTAAAGAAATGACTATGGGAACAATTAAAGCATGGTTAGAGGAATTATACATTGGTTCATCAACTGATGATTATAAATCAAATCCAGCTGTTATTGTAAGTAAAAATGCTGATGGTAAAGCAACTATGTGGTCTTTCGTTTTACCAAATGAGGAAGAATTATTTGATGTTGTGGTAAATCCACATGTAGCTATGATGGGGAATAGTGATATTCCAGCAAGAATGAAAGTTGATTATAGCACATTAAAATTTGTATCTGATTCAATTGAAGCACCTAAGGTAGATGGTGAATCAAATAATAATACAAACGATACACCAAATACAACAACTCCAACGATTAACCAAACTACAGGAACATCAAGTAGTTCAGTGAAAACTGGAGATAATGCTAATATGGAATTAATGGGAGGATTATTAGTTTCATCATTAGTGGCTGCGGCATATTTAACAAGAAAAAGATTATGCAAATAAAAAAAGTATTATTAATATTGGTTGCCATCATAACGATGACAATTAATATTAAACCAGCTTTTGCCCTAGACGATGGAGCGTACTTAATTGGACGCTCCACGTCTTACGTTAATCCTCTAACTGGTAACACCGAAGATGGTGGTACTAATATTACATTAGGTGATAGCATGGTTTCAAGTATTGTAGAAGGCAATTTGTTATTAGAGCAAACTGGTGGTAAATATTATATTACTGTTGGTTTGGGATTAGCTTCAAATGTTTCAAATGTAAGATTTAAAATCATGAATAGTGGTGGTTCTTTTAATAGTGTTAGTGCTACTAAAACAGGAAGTAGTAGTGCTAATGGTGACACGGTAAATCATTATCGAATTCAAATTAATTCATTAAATGATTATATTAGTCCTATCATGTATGTCGCTCCAATGGGGCGTGATGTGCAATTTTTTATTAAATTAAATCAAGGATCTATTACTCCTGGAACAGGTGTATACACTAGTACCATGGTACCAGCCACTGCCGATAATGGAAATTCGGTAAATAATAATTCAACTACTAATAATAGCACCAGCAATAATACAAGTACGAATTCTAATCAAACTAGTGATACGACAACAAATGAAGAACAACCAGTGGTAGAAACGCCGGTAACTACAGTGGGGGAAGTGTCACGTGAAAGTTTATTTGATGGTATTTCTGGCTTATCTAGCCATGTAATTGATACAAATGGCAAAGTTAATGAAAAGAAGAAATTGACAGTTAAAAATTTATTAAAACAAAGTGAGCAAAAAAAGGATAGTAGTAATAATACGCTGTTGATTATTGGAATTGTAGCGGTTATAGCTGTCGTAGCAGGAGGGGGAGCATATTATTATGTTAAAAAAGTTAAAAAATAGTTTTCTTGTTCTTGTCCTTGCTTTGTCAATGATTGGTTGTGTAGATCAAAGTGGAAAAAGTGATAATAATAATTTGACGATTGCAGCAACTTCGGTAGCTGTTACGGAAATTTTAGAAGCTTTGGATGTTCCAGCTGATCAGGTAATTGGCATTCCGACGACTGAAAGTTATACAGTACCAAAGAAATATAAAAAAGCGACAGAACTAGGAACTGCAATGTCGCCAGATATGGAAGTATTGTCAACTTTAAAACCATCGCTAGTATTAAGCCCTAATTCATTGGAGGGTGATTTAGCTTCTAAATATGAAAAAATTGGTGTAAGTTCTAGTTTCTTAAATCTTAAAAGTGTAGCAGGTATGTTTAAAAGTATTGAGGAGTTAGGAAGTTTATTAGGTAAAGAGAAAAAAGCAAATAAATTAGTAGATGAATTTGTTAATTATATGGTTGAATTTAGAGCTAAATACCAAAACACAGCAAGTCCACGGGTTTTAATTTTGATGGGTTTGCCAGGTGGCAGCTACCTTGTCGCTACAGAATCTAGCTATGTTGGTGATTTAGTAAAATTAGCTGGTGGAACAAATGTTTATGGTAATGGTAATGGTCAGGATTTTGTCAATGTCAATGCTGAAGATATGTTACAACAAAATCCTGATATTATCTTGAGAACTAGTCATGCGATGCCAGAGGAAGTAATGAAGAATTTTGAAACCGAATTTGCTCAAAATGATATTTGGAGTAAATTCAGTGCAGTTCAAAATGGAAAAGTTTATAATTTAGATAATAATTATTTTGGGATGAGTGCTAATTTTAATTATCAAAAAGGCTTAGAAAATTTAGAAGGAATTTTATATGGAACTAATTAAAAAACATCCGCGAATATTTATAATCTTTTTAATATTAGTATTATTTATCTGTTTTTTTATCGCAATAAATCTTGGAAGTATTCAAGTTTCAATTGTTCAATTGTTTAAAGGGTTATTTATTGAATACGATGTCGATGTAGCAAGTGTATATAGTATTCGCTTTCCAAGAATTATCATCTCCATGTTAGTAGGTGGTGCATTAGCATTATCTGGACTTTTATTTCAAGTTGTTTTAAAGAATCCGTTAGCTGATTCGGGAATCATTGGAATTGCTAATGGGGCGAGTTTAGTTAGTGTACTAGTTGGTTTATTTTTGCCTCAACTATCTGCGATTGCTCCTTTACTATCATTCTTTGGAGGTTTAATAACATTTGCAATTATTTATAGTTTATCGTGGAAAGCTGGATTTAAAACAACTCGAATCATTTTGATTGGGGTGGCAATCAACTATACGATCAGTGCTCTTGTTACCCTCGCAAATAGCGCAACTGCTTCAATCACAAGTAGTGCTACGGGTACTATTTCCTTGTATACTTGGCAAGATGTTACGACCTTATTAATTTATTTGGTTCCTGTAATAATCATTACTTTATTTATGGCGAAGGCATGTAATCTATTAGGGTTAGAAGATCGAACCCTTACTTCGCTAGGAGTAAATGTGAATGTATATCGCTTTGGTTTATCATTATTAGCAGTTTTATTATGCAGTATTAGTGTAGCAGTAGTTGGGGTAATTGGCTTTATTGGTCTGCTAGTACCTCATATTTCAAGATTGTTAGTGGGAACTGAACATAAACATTTGATACCAATTAGTATATTGATAGGAGCAATTGTTTTGTTAGTTGCGGATACGGTAGGAAGAATTATTATGGCTCCCTATGAGATCTCGGCAGCCATTATTATGGCTATCATTGGTGGACCTTTATTTATTATCTTATTGAAACGGAGTATTGATGTTGATGGAAGTTAAAAAAATTAAATTTAGTTATCAAGATAAACCGTTTATTGAAGAACTTTCGGTAAAATTTAAAAAGAATAAGATTACATCAATCATTGGTCCTAATGGTAGTGGTAAATCGACTTTATTAATGCTTTTAAGTCGTATTTATAAAGCCAAAGATGGAACAATAACATTAAATGATAAAAATGTCTGGGACTATAAGATCAAGGAATTTGCTAAAAACGTTGCAGTAGTTCACCAAAAGAATCAGATTTATGGGGATTTAGATGTTAAGACAATTGTTGGTTATGGACGTTTACCATATTTAAGTTATCATCAAAATCTAAGCGAGGAAGATTATCAAATTATAGATTGGGCCATTGCAACAACTAATCTAAAAGAATACGAAAATCGTTTGTTAGCGAATTTGTCTGGTGGTCAGCAGCAGCGTGTTTGGTTGGCAATGGCTTTAGCTCAAAAAACACCTATTTTATTACTGGATGAGCCAACTACATATTTAGATGTTAAATATCAAATTGAAATACTTAATTTAATAAAAGAAATAAATAAAAAATATCAAATGACGATTATTATGGTTCATCATGATATTAATCAAGCAATCAATTATAGTGATGAAATCATTGCAATGAAAGATGGGAAAATCTTATTTCAAGGAGTTCCTGAGGAAGTAATAACTTCAGCATCATTAAAGTCTTTATATGATTATGATTTATCAGTGATTGATTATAATCATCAAAAAATAGTATTAAATTATCAATAGCTAACATAATTTACCGTTGTTAGAAGTTAATCTTAGATATTTATAATTTAATCTAGCGATATTTAATTACTATACTAATGAATGTAGTCAGGATTGTTTAAATAGTTTTTCAATCCCTTCTCCAAATGACTACTCTTCATGATATTCTTTCCGGATATCAATAAATTTAGATAGAGTCCCACTATCTGTACTCAAAATGAAAAACAGCCATTAAACAATCTTTTATAGAAACTTCCTAAAGTAAATAGAGTTTGCTATATAGAAAAGTTAATTGGCTGTTTTTGTGTTAATTATTAACTAACAAATATTTCATTTAATTTTCCAATTGCCTGCTCATCGCCAAAAGCGAGAATATCTTGTCCGGCTTCAATTAGCGTATCTCCGTGAGGAATCATTAATTCATCATCATTGTAAATCGCAATTAAGAGAGCATTGTTTGGTAAAGAAATTTCAGAAATTTGTTTGCCGGCATATCGTGATTGATAATCAACTCGAATTCGCACGATTGAAAAATCACCTTTAGATAATTTCATTAAGGTCATAATTGATTGATAATTCATTTCATCAGCAATCATATGACCAATAATGTCAGCTTGATTGATTTTAGCATCAACTCCCATTCCAGAATTAAATAACCAGGCATTTTTAGGGTTATTAACACGAGCAATTATTCGTGGAACGTCATATTCAAATTTAGAAACCATGGCAGTAGTTAAATTGACTTCATCTAATCCAGTTACACAGACTAAGGCCTGACAAGTTCTAACGCCTGCTTTTTCAAGAACCTCAATATCTGTTCCATCGCCGATTACTAAACATTCTTCTGGTAGTCCGGCATTTTTATAGTTTTCAAGTGCTTTAGTTCTATTTTCAATAACACGGACCTCATGGTTATTTTTAAGTAGTAAACTTGTGATATAAGAACCAATTTGACCTCCACCTACTATAATTATTTTCATTTTTTTCACCTCTTAATACAAAATTTCTTTAAATTTTAATAATGATTCCTCTAGTACAGAAAAATAAATCGTATCATTATCTTTTATTTTAGTATCTTTTAAAGGCATCATTGTAATATCATGTCGTTCAATTGCGACAACTTCAAACTCACCATGAAGAGAAATTTCATCGACTGTTTTTCCTATTAAAGATAAGGATGCTTTAATTTTAATAATTTTTATTTCACTGTCTTCACCAATTTTTTTAACTACTTGAAGCCGATTACTGTCAAAATAATCTAAGATCCTTTCAACACCCAAATCAGTAATTGAAATTGTATGAATTCCCATTGAACGAAAAATCCGTGCCTTTGATTTATCATACATTCTGGCGATTACATTATTAACATGGTAAATATTATGAGCAATATTACTAACAACAGCATTAATAGCATCACTGCTTGAACAACTGATCAAAGCATCAGCAACTTTGATTCCGGCACTTTCTAGAACATCTTTATCGTACCCCATTCCCAATACTGTCCGTCCGGTAAAATTACCACCAAGATTATTAAAAGCCTCTTCACGATTGTCAATTATAGTGACATCATGATTTTGATTATTTAAATAATTTGCTAATCGGGTACCAAATTTTCCACACCCAACGATTATAATTTTCATAGGTTTCCATCCTCCTATTTGTCTTTATTTCTTAATATTTTCTTTCTTAATTCCTCAATTCCAAAAACAATAAAAGGAATTGGCAAAGCATATAGCCATTCTATTAACCCAATTGGCGCAGTATTGAAGATACCATTTAAAAAAGGAATATAGACTACGGCTAATAAAATAACAAACTCTACAACTAATCCTAAATTAATATAATGATTGGAGAAGATTCCGCGTTTAAATACTGATTCTTTTTCAGTTCGGTTGTTCATGACCATTCCCATCTGTGAAAAAACAACCCCAACTAGCATCATCGTCGTTGCTTCGTTATAGAGCGCAGTTCCTTCTGGAGCCAATGGATTATGAGGCCAACCATTCAAATAGTTTACAAGGAAATATCCTCCTAAGGCAAATAGCGTTATAATCAAGCCATACCAAATAAAACCTACTAAAATTACTTTTTTATTAAGTAATCTTTCATCGATTCGACGAGGTGGCTGATTCATAATATTATCTTCAGGATGTTCTGCCCCTAAACCAAGCGCAGGAATCATATCAGTTCCAATATCAATAGTTAAAATTTGCATGATTGTAAGGGGCATTGGGACTAAACCGCCACTAAGCAAATATAGAGCAGGGGCAGCAGCTTCTGGGGTGTTGCTATCAAAAATATAACGTAAGAATTTACGAATATTATTATAAACAGCACGACCTTCTTCGATTGCACGAACAATTGAGGCAAAATTATCATCTGTTAAAATCATGTCAGCAGCCTCTTTAGCAACATCGGTACCAGTTATTCCCATAGCAACACCAATATCCGCTTTTTTTAGAGCCGGAGAGTCATTAACACCATCACCAGTTACAGCTACAATATTTCCCATTTCTTGTAAAGCACAAACAATACGATATTTTTGATCTGGTGCCATTCGAGCAAAGACCACTTCGCCTTCTAAAACGTTTTTAAGTTCTTGATCATTCATTTTGCTTAATTCTGTTCCAGAAACTATTTGAGCGGTATCGCTTTTAATAATCCCAATTTTGCGAGCAATACTTTCTGCTGTTAAACCATAATCTCCGGTAATCATAACGATTTTAATTCCGGCACTATGGCATAATTCCACAGCTTCTTTGACTTCACTTCGTGGAGGGTCCTGCATTGCAATCAAGCCTAAAAAAGTTAGATCTTGTTCAATTAATTCAGGTGTATATTCGCGAATTGAACTAGGAAGTTTTTTATCATTATGAGCAATAGTACGATAGGCTACTGCTAAAACTCGCAACCCTTCACGAGCATACATATCGTTTGCTTTCATAATATTGATGCGGTCTTCTTCAATGATTGGACAGGCTTTACTGCCTTTAAAACAACGATTACATAATTCCATAACTTCTTTTGGAGACCCTTTTACAAATGCAATTCTCTGATTGCCTTCAAAAGAGTCTTTTAATTGATGGATCGTTGTCATTCGCTTCCGTCGAGATTCAAAAGGTAATTCTAAAATTCGTGGATATTGACTATTCAATTTATCAAGATCAATTTCAGCTTTTTTAGCTACAACTTCTAAACATGCTTCAGTAGGGTCACCTAAAACTGTATAACGTGGATTAACACTCTTATTTTGTGGTGGTACTAACTTAGCGTTTGAACAAAGTACTGCACCACTTAATAATAGTCTTAAAACATTACTTTTCTTTGCGGTAATTTCTTGTTCATCAACATAGATTTTTCCATTTGGAACATATCCTTCGCCGCTGACATCCATTTGACTATCAAGAGTCCAAAGATGATTAACCGTCATTTCATTTTGAGTTAAAGTACCAGTTTTATCAGAACAGATAACATTTGTACATCCTAAAGTTTCTACGGCTGATAGTTTCTTTACTAAAGCGTTATCTTTAGCCATTCGTTGAACAGATAAAGCAAGTGATAACGTAACAGCGGGTAAAAGACCTTCAGGAATAAAAGCAACAATCATTCCTAAAGAAAAAATAAATGACTCCAATAAGGGATCCTTAATTACAAATACAGCAATCAGCATAAACACGATTCCAACACTTAATGCAATAATTGCAATTTGTTTAGTTAGAACATTAAGTTCTTTTTGTAATGGAGATAAGCTTTTTTCAGTATTTTGAGTTAAATTAGCAATTTTCCCAAATTCACTATCCATTCCAGTTGCAACAACAACACAGTGGCAAGTACCAGAAGCAACAGTAGTACCGGTAAAGATCATATTTTCAGCTTCTAAGTATGAAACTTTTTCTTGCAGTGCCTCATAATTCTTTCTAATTGGATTACTTTCACCTGTCAAAGTTGATTGATCTACTTGGAAATCACTACAACGTAAGATTCTAGCATCCCCACAAATTCGGTCACCTTCTTCTAAAATCATTATATCACCAGGAACAATGTCCTCAGCAAATATTTTTACTTCTTTACCATCACGTACTACTCGGGCATAAGATGGCATCATCTTTTGCAACGCACTAGTTGCTTTTTCTGCTTTAAATTCTTGGAAGAAAGAAAAGAAGCCATTAATTAGATTGACACAGAAAATCGATATTCCTAATTCGACTGTTCCAGAAAGGATAGCTAGTAATCCTCCACCCCATAATAGTAATGCCATTAGACTAGTAAAATTAGAAATTAGTTTTTTTAAACATTGAACTTTGTTTCTTTTTGGAAATCTCATTCTTACCATACTTTTTGAGACGATGTGATACCTGTTCTTCAGATAAACCGTCCATACTACTTTCCATTAAGGTATAGGCCTCAACCGGGGTCACATACATTATTTGATAATTATTCAATTCATTATCTTCATTAATATTCATACGACAATTCTCCTAATACTCATTCCCTAAAATTAAAAACCAAAAAATATATTTATAACGATACCCGTTATCCCTCCTCAAGGCCTGTCAAAATAAAAAAGACAGATTCTTTCTTGAATCTGTCTAAATCGTAATTTACTTAACTATCAAAATAGTTCTTTTAATCGTAAGCTTACATCGAATAAATAAAGCATTTTGCTTTATGACAGACTCCACCACTTATTCGATGCCAAAATAATAGCATAGGCAATAATAGGAGTCAACGAAACTAATCAAACGTAACCAAATCATAACAATTGTATTTTATACTCTTATCCATTAACATATTTATCCATATTTAATAGTTAATTTTAGGTATTTTTGATTAAATCTAACGATATTTACTTACTATACTGTTAATTGTAGTAAAGATAACAATTCTTTCTACAATAAATTACTCTTCATGATATCCTTTCCCTGATATCTAAATAAAAACAGATAGCTTTCCCTCTATCTGTATTACTTGAAACAAGCAGCTTTCCCTCTGCTTGTTTTTTTGTGATATTAGTATAAAAATGATTACTTTGTCAAAAATTAGGTTGTAAAATCAACTTGATTATTTTATTACGTTTCTCTACAAAAACATGGTATTTTTCTTAAAAAATTTATGTTTTATCGAAATTTGTATGTTAAAATATGTGGAAAAAGGAATATAGTAATAAAAAAATATCGATTTTATCATAGTTTTTTCTTTGCAGCTAGTGCCTTGGAGTTTAGATATTTGACAAATGTAATTGATTTTGTTAATATACAGCGGAGGTGAGATTTATGTACTTTGATACTCATTGTCACTTGAATAGTGATGAATTATATGAAGATCACGATGTGTTTGTTCAAAAAGCCCTAGATAACAATGTTACCAATATGGTTGTCGTAGGCTATGACTTAAAGTCGTCTCAAATTGCAATCGAATTAGCTAAACAATATGAGTTCGTATATGCTGCAGTTGGTATCGGACCAAACGATTGCTTAAACACAACAAAAGATCAAATGAACATCATCGACAAGTACTTAGAAGAACCTTGCGTAGTAGCACTCGGAGAAATTGGTCTCGATTATTATTGGGACAGTGTTCCTAAGGAAAAGCAGATGGAAGTATTTCAATGGCAGATGGACTTAGCTAAGAAGCACCAAAAGCCAGTTGTAATTCATTGTCGCGACGCCTATGAGGACACTTACGAAGTACTAAAACGGAATGGACATCCTGGAGTGATGCATTGTTATAGTGGCTCTGTTGAAATGGCAGAAAGATTTGTAAAACTTGGTTATTACATTTCTTTAGCGGGTCCGGTGACATTTAAGAATGCAAGAGTTCCAAAAGATGTGGCAGCAACTATTAACTTAGAGAATTTATTAATTGAAACTGACTGTCCTTATTTAACACCTCATCCATTTAGGGGAAAGTTAAATGAGCCTGCAAATGTTGTGTATATTGCCCAGGAAATAGCTAAGCTAAAGAACATGGAGATAGAAAACGTTGCAAGTGCGACAACGTTTAATGCCAAAAAACTTTTTGGTATTAAATAGGAGGAAAATTAATGAAAAAAATTAAAGAGGCTATTATTAATGCAGACCCCAGAATGAAAGGGTTACTTGTAGTAATGATTGCCTATATTGGAATTGTAGCGACAACATTAAATGCTGGAGCAACAAACCAAATTGATAACTACGTGGAAACAATTGATGTAAAAGTTCAAGATGGAAATCAAGACCAAAAGGACTATTTAATTAGACAAGCGTCAGTATCAAGTGTTCTTGATGATTTAAAAATCAGTGTAAATCCTCAAGATATTTTAAATTTAGATTTAAATTATATTGTAAATAAAGGTGATTTAATACAAATCACTCGAGTTAATCAAGCGGATATAGACGAGATGATTACAGTAGAATCAAATACGGTAAATACAACTGGATTAGAGTTATTTACTACGAAAGTTGCGCAACAAGGGCAAAACGGGCAAGTGAAAAACACTTACCGCGTAACTTATGAAAATGGTAACGAAGTAGGAAGAGAATTAATTGGTAGTCAGGTGGTATCACAAGCTACTGATACAATAATTGAAACAGGTGCAGTCCAAGAAGGAGCATTCTTTACTGGAAGACTGACTACTTATGGAGGCGACTGTGCTGGAGGAAATGGAACTTCATCAACCGGCATTAAATTAAGTCCGATTTCTGGAGTACAAGGATCAAACAGTCCTAAATTAACATATAATGGACGTTCATATTATTGCTTAGCTGCAGATCCTTCAATTCCTTTTGGAACAATTATTGAAATTACTAATCATAATTTAAGTATTGAATCAACTGCATATGGGATTGTTGTAGATCGTGGTGGTGCAATTAAAGGTAACAAGATTGATATCTTTAATGGGACTGAAGCTGGTAAATATTTTACTGGTGGAACATCAAAGAATACCCAATTTAAAATTATCTCAGTAGGAAGTGGAAAAAACTTCTGGAAATAAACTAGTCAAATTAATGACTAGTTTTTTTGTTAGGTGATACATGAACAAAAAATTATTGATATGTGTTTAGAATGATTAGATTTTATTGATTGTGAAGTAAAGCGTATTTTGCTTTTAGTAGATGAGAAAAGTTTAAAAGAGCGATTAACAAATGATATTGAAAAAGGGGTTCGCCTTGTTGATGTGGCTGTAAGAAGTATTGTGAGAATCCCTTTGTATCAAGTATTAAATAAATACGACAAATCATTCAATTTAATCAATACATAAAGAAATACCGGTTTATTAAACCATAAATAAGATTAAAATCGTCATAATAAAAATACTAATAATAATACTTAAAGAGTTGATTGCTGAAGGAACTGGGGAACGACTTCCTAAACGATTTGAGAAAACTGGGGCAACAGCTGATATTGGCGAACATAAGCATAAAATAATCATTTTTTTAACAGTTAAATCAATTGGTAAAATAAAATATACAAATAAGGATAACCCCAAAGTAACTGCATAGCGGTTTAAAAGTATTTTTTTAATCAGTCTGATTTGTGATAAATCTAATTTTATTTCCAATAAAATTCCAATCATTAACATTGCTAAAAAAGCATTAGCATTACCAGCAATACTAGTAACTGTTAAAATTTGTGTAGGAATTGCAATATGAAATAAAGATAAGAAAAACAAAATGATGTAAGTGCAAAAAGGAATTGATGAAAATAATTTTTTAGCAACAGTTTTAAAGCTTTGTTTTTCTTCATTAGCTACAACTGTACTAGCAGCACTATAAGTACCTCCTAAACACATTAAAGCATTGCCGGTATCAAAAAGACAAACATAACCAATCAAGTTAGATGGAAAGAAACTTTGAACAAATGGTAAAGTAAAAGTTCCGATATTATAGCCAGATGAGTTGATCATCGATAGAGCTCTGGTCATGGGTGATTCTTTTTTTTGAATCAAGTAACCAGAAAGGTTAGTAATAACATTGCCTAAGAAGCCACAAGCAAGGGCTACTAATAGGATGGGGGTAATCTCAAGGTTATTAATTGATGAAAGTAATGAGCATGGAAGCGTTATATTCATAATGATTGTTGATAAAAAACTTCCGTGTTCACGGGTACAGACCCCTTTTGTCTTTAGTGCAAATCCTAACATAATAATTAAAATAAAGCCACCGGCCTTAATTAAAATATCAATCATACAATTCAACTCCTTTATTGGCTTTATCATAGCATTTACGACAAAATAATTTAAAATATTTTCAATTAGTGAAATAAGTTTTTAGTGTAACCATACAATTAGGTATTCATCACATATTTATTCGGTATTTTCTCGTTAAAATATCTTAAAAATAGAAAGGGATTTAAAAATGGAAAAAATTAAGAATTGGTTTTATAAACCAGCGTTTACGCTAATTTGTTATGCAATAGCTTTATTGATAATCTGTTATTTTGGGTATACTGTAAATATATCTTATCAATCTGTAGTCTCATATGTTGAAGCAGGAAGTATCTCGTGGGGCGCAAACTTTGGTGAGATCGTTGCTTATTTTATGTCAAATACATTTAGTTATTTCTTTTACGCAATGACATTTGTTTTCTTTGGTAAGGTAATTAGTATTATTAAACCTAGAGCCCCAAAGCAAGAGATTGTTGAAGAAATAAATGATAATGTTGATGATGAATTGATTGAAGCTTAAAGAAAAAAGCATTTCGGGATTTGAATGACCAAATCTGGGAGTGCTTTATTAATTCTTAAATAAGCTGACTGATTGTTTTAAATATTCTGGTGTAGATGACTAAATTAAAAATAATTTAAGAAACTGATGAAACGAGATAATTATTAAAATAGTGTTTTAAAGTAGGAATATCCTTATAATCATAATTTAATAGAGAGTTACTTTTATCAAGTGATGTATAACAAGAATCAATTTTAAGCTTTGAGTCAGTGAGTTTTTTTAATAATAAAGCATTCAGTTGTTCTTGACGAGTAGATGAATTAAAAATATCGTAGATTTCATCGAGTATAAGACCAAGACGCTTATGAAACTTAATTTGATTCATGATTAAAACTTCTTTATCCGTATAGATTCGATTTTACCATTTTTTAAAGCAGGTGATAAAATACCAGTATTATAATATTGCAGTTCTCGGTCATTGTTTTTATTGTATAGAACGTTTAGTGATCTCCTAGATTATAAATAATGATTAATAAGAAATGAATCAAAAAGCCTATTGTTGCTAAATGAGTCAAAGATTAATTAGCCGATATTTTTCTTTACTACAATGTAAAGTGTAAGGTTGACAAGTACCAGTTAAATGCAAATGAAGAGAATCTGTGTGTGAGTTATAATCAAAATTTATTTGGCTAGCAGCAATGAAATTTTCAATTATTTACTGCTAGCTTTGATAGTTGTTTAATTTATTTTCTAACAGCTATTTTTTTAATACAAAATATCTCTAATAATTGTTGGAGAATAGAATAATCAGATTAACGATAAAAACAGGTGTATTTGATTAAATTAACATTATTATCATTAATCACTTTTCTACTATGAATATCATAGGATATCTTTATCAAACCTTGGTGTCGTAGTAATATATTGCTTTTTGTCGTATGCCAAATCATGCAAACACCATTAAGTTGATACACAGCTTCCTCCTTAGATGAAATTAGTTAGGATGAGAAGTTTTGTTAAATTTAATATTTTTAGCTAATTTAATAAAAAAATGATTATCATTACGCTGATCGTAATGAGTAAGATATAAGCTTAAAATGAAACTACCAATTACAGCTACCAGCATATCGGTAATACTATCGTGAATGCCTGTTGAGTAATGATTAATTGCATCATAGTTAAAAAAGATCAATAGAGCATATTCATAAAATTCCCAAAATAAGGCAATCATCGCATTAAGGGCATTAATGAAAATAAACATCAAAAATTTTCTTTTTTCATTAGGTAAAAAGTGTTTATAAAAGATATAAGCTATCTCACAAAAAATAATTCCACTGAAAAAATGGGTGAACTTATCAAAATATGGAAGATGATAACCCCCTAAACAACTCCCCCACAAACTTGCAAAATAGACAAAAATGATATTGATAATATAAAATTCTTGAGGAACTTCTATTTTTAACAATTTCATTAATAAAGGCATAATGAATGGGGTAAGACAAGCAACGATTGTCATACTAAAATATTTTCCTCCCCAGTTAAGATAAAAAGCGTAAACTAGAGAAATAAGATAGATTAAAATACAGCTTTTATAAATAAAATTAGTTTTTTTATTTTTCATAATTATTCGACTCCTTATTATAGTATACCATAATTACTAAATTTATTTCCTGATGCCCAGAGCTAAATGGTTATTATGCATAAATTAGATGGGGTGAGTTTATGCATATATTTTCAGCAGTTCTCTATGCTGTATCCGCGAATATCGATGCTCTAAGCATCGGAATAGCTTATGGGATCAAAAAAACACATATTAATCATCAAAAAAATTTTATGATTGCATTTATTACAATGATCGGTACTTATGGTGCAATGCGCTTTGGACATTTTTTAACTAATTATATTTCTTTATCATTGGCAGACTTTTTAGGAAGCAGTCTGTTACTATTAATAGGAATCTATACTGTTGTTAAGTCATTGAAAGAGTGTGATGAGATCATTGTTACTAATCATTTATCAGCAGTAAAAAATATTTCTTTAAAAGAAACTTTAGTCTTATCATTGGTTTTAACCATTAATAATGTAGCTTTAGGAATTGGTGCAAGTATTACTGGAATGCCGGAGTTGATTACTTCTTTAACAACCTTTGTTTGTAGTTATGTTTTTATTGGAACTGGTCAAAAATTTAAGCGATTAAATTTTAAGGGAAAATACGCTGATATAATCTCAGGAATTATTTTAATTATCCTTGGTTTGTATGAATTGACAATCTAATGATTATTGTTTTAAAAATAGGAAATTTGTAGTACAATAGATTAGGATTAAGGAGGGAAATATAATGTACGATATTATAGTAGTCGGTGGTGGGCACGCAGGAATTGAGGCAGCGTTGGCACCAGCGAGAATGAATCAGAAAACAGTTTTAGTTACTTCTAACTTTGATAATGTTGGAAGCCTTCCTTGTAATACATCAATCGGGGGACCAGCTAAAGGAATTATTGTCCGGGAAATAGATGCATTAGGAGGACAAATGCCTAAAACTGCTGATAAAACCTACTTACAAATGAAAATGTTAAACACCGCTAAAGGTCCAGGGGTTCAATCCTTACGGGCTCAAGCTGATAAAAAAGTATATCCTCGATATATGCAAGAAGTATTAAAAAAACAGGAGAATCTTGATATCATTGAGGGAATGGTAGAGGATTTGATTGTTGAAGATAATTGTGTAAAAGGAGTTATTTTGGATAATGGCCAAACTATTGAAGGAAGGATGGTTATCTTAACAACTGGTACATATCTAAAAGCAGAGATTTTATGTGGTGATCAAAAGCATGCAAGTGGTCCTGATCAGCAGAAAGAATCAAAATATTTATCAGAAAAATTAGCTAATTTAGGGATGCGGATTCAACGGCTTAAGACGGGAACACCACCTCGAGTAGAGATTAATAGTGTTGATTACTCAAAGACAAGTTTACAGCCAGGAACTGATGCTAATTTGGCATTTAGTTATCAAACTAATGAGTTTATTCCTATTGAAGAACAAACACCATGTTATCTGACTTACACTAATGAAAAAACTCATCAGATTATTCGTGATAATCTACATCGTTCAAGTATGTACAGTGGTATTGTGAAAGGAATTGGACCACGCTATTGCCCATCGATTGAAGATAAGATTGTTAAATTTTCGGATAAACCACAACATCAAATCTTCTTGGAACCTGAATCAGCAGAGATGGATACGATTTATGTGCAAGGTTTTTCAACTTCATTACCACATGATGTTCAAGAAGAAATGATTCGGACTATCCCAGGATTAGAAAATTGTAAGATTTTAAAGTATGCTTATGCAATTGAGTATGATGCTATAGATCCACTACAATTATGGCCATCATTGGAAACAAAAATAATTAAAAATCTATTTACTGCTGGTCAAATTAATGGAACAAGTGGATATGAAGAAGCGGCAGGTCAAGGTTTGATTGCAGGAATTAATGCAACTTTAAAAAATCAAGGAAAAGAGCCATTGATTTTAAAACGCGATGAGGCTTATATTGGGGTAATGATTGATGATTTAGTGACTAAAGGAACTGATGAGCCATACCGAATGTTGACAAGTAGAGCTGAGTACCGTTTATTGATTCGTCATGATAATGCAGATGAAAGACTAATGAAGTATGGACATGATGTGGGATTAGTAAGTGATCAAATATATCAGGCTTATCTTGATAAAATGTCAGAAATTTTTGCAGAAATTGATCGTTTGGATACGATTCGTTTTACTCCTAAACATGAGATCAATGATGCTTTGGAGCATTTTGGTTCAGCACGTTTAACGGAAGGCATTAGTGCTAAAGAATTAATCAAAAGGCCAGAATTAACATATGAAAAAATCTTACCATATGTTGAAGCTCCAAAACTAAGTGAAGAACAACGTAAACGGGTGACTATTTTAATTAAATATAAGGGATATATTGATAAGGCTCGACGTCAGGCTGACAAGCAAGTCAAAATGGAAGAAAAGAAAATTCCGGCAGATATTGATTATGAAGATATTAGCAATTTAGCATTAGAAGCAAAGCAAAAGTTATCAAAAATTCGGCCACTAACGATTGGACAGGCATCACGTATTTCCGGAATCAATCCTGCGGATATATCCGTTTTATTAATCTATTTAAAACAGAAATATAATGAGGAATAGACATGAATGAATTAGAATTCATTAAACAATTAGAAACTAAAGGAATTACTTTAACCCCCCAACAAGTCAATCAATTTAAACAATATTTTAAGATATTGGTTGAATGGAATGAAAAAATGAATTTAACAGCAATTACTGATGAAGAAGGGGTTTATTTAAAACATTTTTATGATTCATTAACGATTGCTTTTGATTTTGATTTTACTGATCAAAGTATTGTTGATGTGGGTGCTGGGGCAGGATTTCCTAGTGTACCATTAAAAATTGTATATCCTGAGTTAAAAATTACTATAGTTGATTCACTAACAAAAAGAATCACATTCTTAAATCATTTATTTAAAGAGTTAAATTTAAGTAATTGTCAAGCTATTAGCGCAAGAGCAGAAGATTATGCTAAAGATCATCGCCAAAAATGTGATATTGTTATGGCGCGCGCAGTAGCCCGTTTAAATATTCTTGATGAGCTGTGCTTACCTTTAGTGAAAGTAGGAGGATACTTTTTAGCCCTTAAAGGGTTAAAGGCTACGGAAGAATTAGAGGAAGCTGGTAAGGGCATTGTTTTGTTAGGTGGTCAAGTGGAAAAATCAATTGATTTTACTTTAACAAATGATAATCATCGAAGTAATATCATTATAAAAAAGGTAAGGGATACTCCAGCCAAATATCCACGAATGTTTGGAAAAATAAAAAAACAACCCCTATAGGAGAAGTTATGTTAGAGAAAATATATAAACAAATTGATATTGAAAAAATTTCAGCGAATGAAAATCAACCAAGAACTGTTTTTGATGATGAAAAGATTGAGGAATTAGCAGCTTCAATCAAAGAGAATGGTTTGATCCAGCCGATTATTGTACGTAAATATAATCGTGGATATCAAATTGTTGCAGGAGAACGTCGTTATCGAGCAAGTAAGTTAGCAGGATTAAAAACAGTGCCTTGCGTTATTAAAGATATTGATGATAAACAAGTTGATACATTAGCAATCATTGAAAATATTCAGCGTGAAAACTTATCACCGATCGAGGAAGCTAATGCATATAAAACATTGATTGATACATATGATATGAATCAAACCGAATTAGCTAATAAAGTAGGGAAAAAACAGTCGACGATTGCTAATAAATTACGGTTATTAAAGTTATCAGATGATGTTAAACATGCTTTAAAATCAAAACAGATTACAGAGCGCCATGCCCGTGCAATGATTGGCTTGGAAGCTGATAAACAGCAAACGGTATTGCAAGAAGTCTTAAAAAAATCATTAAATGTAAAACAAACAGAGTCTTTGATTAGTAAACCAGTTAAAACAAAACCTAAAAATAAAAAGGGTCCAACTAAAGTATCTCGTAATTTTAAAATCGCAATCAATACAATCAATCAAGCTACAGAATTGATTCAAAAATCGGGAATTGAAGTTATTAGTGAAACTGAAGAAGCTGACGATGAATATATTATTACATTAAGGGTAAAAAAATAATGAAGATAAATGATTTAATATTAGCGATGATTGATTTTTATCAAGGGCACCCTAAACAAATTCAGCATTTGATTAAAGTCCACAGCTTTGCTAGAGTAATCGGAATTGATGAGGGGTTATCTACACAAGAACAAGAAAGATTGGAAGTTGCCGCAATTGTTCATGATATTGGAATTAAACCTGCTTGGGAAAAATATAATAGTTCTAATGGTAAGTATCAAGAAGAGTTAGGACCGGCAGAAGCGATTAAGCTGCTAAATCGTTTAAATTATGATGAAGCTTTAATAGAACGAGTTGCTTATCTTGTTGGTCATCATCATACTTATAGTGAAATAGATGGTTTAGATTATCAAATTTTGGTTGAAGCAGATTTTTTAGTTAATCTTTTTGAAAGCGAAAGTGAAGAAATTGCGATTAACAGTGCTTATCAAAAAATCTTTAAAACAAATATGGGAAAAAGAATTTGTAGGACAATGTTTATGAAGGGCTAGTAATAGTCCTTATTTTATAGATGGAGGATTATTATGATTCGAGTATATACAGCTCCAGGAAGTCAGTCATGTCGAAAAGTTATTGCCTGGTTAAAAGAGCATAATTTGAGTTTTATTGAAAAAAATATTTTTTCGTCTGATTTGCATGCTAATGAATTACGTGAAATTTTAGAGCGCTGTGAAAACGGAACAGATGATATTCTTTCTAAAAATAGTAAAATAATTAAATCAAATAAAATTGATTTTGATAATATGAAAATGGATGAATTAATCGCCTTCATTAAAGCCAATCCTTCAATTTTAAAAAGACCAATTCTAATGGATGAGCATCGTTTTCAAGTTGGATACAATGAAGAAGAAATAAGAACATTCATTCCTCGTCATCAAAGAGGATAGTTAGTCTAGATATTAAAATCTAGACTTTTTACTTTATGTAAAAAGAGCATGGTTATAATTTTTTTAAATATTTATAGAAACTGATTAAGGGAGATAATAAGAGAATTTTTGAAGAAATTAATTTGAAAGTATTATAATTTAGTAAAAAAGTAGTATAATTAATAGTTGATAAATGAAAATAAGTCTATAGGTATTATGAAGGATAATATTAAGAATTGAGGGTTATTTAAGGAGGCAGTCATGTTAATTCGTAGAGCAGAAAATAGAGATATTACTCAGATCAATAATTTGTTGAAACAAGTTTGTCTTGTGCATCATAAGGGAAGACCGGATTTATTTAAAAAAGGGGCAAGAAAATATAGTGATGATCAGCTTATGCAAATAATCAAAGATGATAATAGACCAATCTTCGTTGCAGTTGATAATAATGAAGTTGTTTTAGGCTATGTATTTTGTATTTTTGAACAATATTTAGATAGCAATATTTTAACAGATGTAAAAACATTATATATTGATGATCTATGTGTTGATGAAAATTCAAGAGGGCAACATATAGGTAAGCAGCTTTATGAATATTCCAAAGATTTTGCCCAAAAGAGCGGATGTTATAATTTAACACTCAATGTTTGGAGCTGTAATGCATCAGCGATGAAATTTTATGAATCATGTGGACTTAAACCACAGAAAGTTCATATGGAAACAATTTTTGATAAATCGTAATATGATAATTAGTAGTTTTTAAGAAAATGACATTAATTAAGAATAAAACATCCTCCTAATAAGGGGATGTTTTATTCTTAAAGAGATAACTTACAATATAGGAAGATTAATGATTCTTTAGAGCCTGCTTATATTTTTTTCCAATAGGAATGATAGTTTCATCAGATAACGTAATATTATCAGTATCTATTTTTTTAATCCGGTCATGATTAATGACATATGATCGATGGACTTGGATAAAACCCAAGGGTTCAAGTTTTTGTAAAGCCACTGATATTTTTTCTCTAACCTTAACCGTTGAATTTAATGTGTGAATTAAAAGATAATGAGCATATGATTCAACATAAGTAATATTTTTTACATTCATTCTAACTGTTTGATAACCACATTGAAATTCAAGCATTACCCCTAGGCCTTTATTGAGGTACTCAATCCGGTTGATTAATTCATCAAGATCGGCATTAATATTGGCACTTCGAATAAAGGCAAGTGGGTTAAATTCTAAAAGCTCAAACATAAATAAACCACTGTCAATTAGACAAACAATATTAGCGTTTGAAATACTTTTAATATTTTTAATGTTTTCAATGTCTTCAAGTTTTTTTACTTCTTTAATAAATAATGATAGATCATTACCCGTAAATGAATCTAAATAAGTTATTTGCTCTAAATGTGCATTAAGTTTTCGCTTTATTGTGTTGATATATTGATGAGAACATTCTAAAATAACTTTCATTTTTTATTACGTCCTTTTTCAATCGTATTAACATATTGATAAAAATCATTCTTATTCATCTTCAATGCTTTTCTAAGCATTAATTTATCAACAATTTCTACACCATTTGTTTCTAAAATCTTAAATGCAGATTCATAATCTCCTTTTTCCATTTGATCAATAGTACTTGGTAAAAATGCTAGAGTAGTTCCATCTTTCATTAGGAAAGTTATTTTAATTTGATAACCTTGTTGAGCATACATCATTAAAAATGGTACATATGATAAATTAACTTGTTCAATGTCCTTTGTTTTTAAAGTAATATCAGGGACTGCTTGTTTACCTGTAAGAATTCTAATAACTTCAGCAAATTGTTGGAAATATCCCTTAGTGTGGAAGTAGCGGACTTCATTATGATTGAATTCAATTATTTCACTAGAGCCGATGATTGGGGTTAAGAATAGCAAAACCGCAATAAAGATAAATATCATGATTAGAATATTAAGCTGATTATTTAGATGAAGATATTTAGAAATTAATCCATTATAGCCAACTACCGCAATAATTCCAAAAAATACTAAACCTAAATAGTTAAGGAACACTCCTTTTTTCGTCATTTTTTCACCAATTAAAATTTTGTCTTTCATTTTTAATTCCTCCTTACATCTATCATTATATGAATAATCATAAGATAGAAAATGAGTATGGCACGAATGTATTTTTTTATGGCATTAATGTTTTTAAGAAAAAAAGTGAGAGTATTATTTGATACGCTCACTTTTTGACGATTGTTTTTAAGTTAATCATATTTACAACACTACGAATCATCGCACCAGTAGCTCCGGTTCCATCATTGTCAGCACTACCGGCGATATCAAGATGTAACCATTGTGTTCCTTCTTCGATAAAAGCTTCTAAAAAGTTCGCTGCAACACTAGCTCCGCCTCCAGGTTTACCAGCTGAGTTTTTGAAATCAGCACTAGTTGATTTTAATTTTTCAAAATATTCAGAATCAAGCGGAAGGCGCCAACCTTTTTCATCACTAATCTGTAACGCTTGGACAAATTCATCATAGTATTCATCACAATTACTGAAAACACCGGTATATACATCACCAAGTGCTGAAACACAAGCGCCGGTAAGGGTTGCAAGATCAATGATTTTCTTCACTCCAAGTTGTTGGACATATGTAATAGCATCACATAAAATTAATCGTCCCTCTGCATCAGTGCTAACGATTTCGACTGTTTTTTTAGAGAGGGTTGTAATAACATCTTGAGGTTTGTAAGCTTTGTCACTAACAAGATTTTCTGTTGTTGGAATGATTCCATAGACATTTGCTTTGGCCTGACTAGCTGCTAAGATTTGCATTACTCCTAAAACATCAGCACCACCACACATATCATATTTCATACCATAACTGTCACTTTTAAGATTATAACCACCGGAATCAAATGTTAAGCCTTTACCAATTACAGCAGTATAAGGATCGTCACTATTATTATATTTTAAACAAATCATATAAGCAGGAATATTGCTGCCTTGATTAACTGATAAAATTCCTCCAGCTTCCATTTTTTCTAAATTACTTTTATTTAAGATTGTGCATTCTAGTTGTGGATATTTTTGACTAAGCTTTATCGCTTCATCAACCAGGGTATCAGGTGTCATTAAATTTGATGGTGTATCGCTAAGCATCCGCGCATAATTAATTCCCTCACCATAAACTTTCCCTAATTGGATATCATTTTCAAGTTCAGCCTGGCTAAATATTATATCAAATTCATGAATTACTTTTGGCTCATGACCAATTTTATGTTCTTGATATGAATTTTGTAAATAACTTTCGATAAAAGCTCTTGTAATTGTATGAATATCAAGATGATCAGTGTTTATCCCTTCAAGATAAATAGTAGCATGTTCATCTAATTTAATTAAAGCAGCAATATCTCTTATTTGTTTGCTTGTTATTTTTTTTGAAGAACCTAAACCAATAAATGTAATTGTTTCAAATTTATATTTTCCTAAAGTATGAATTACAGTTAGTTCTTTAAACTTCTTATTAACAAGTTTATCAAGATTGTAATCTAGAACTTTATTTAATTGTGGATCAATTAGTTGATCTTCATAGATTGGATAAATTAAATTATTTTCTAAAGTTTCAATATTTATATTTTTTATTTGTTTCATGTATGTTACCTCCGTACTTATAAGATTATCATTTTTTCTTAATAAATGAAAGGTAAACTGCTTGTTTCTTGGTATCATTAAAATAATTACTAAAAGTTCTTTGTCAATATTTCCGCCTAAGTGGAAATATCCTGTCTTTAGATACAAATGAAGGTTTTGTATGATAAAAGCAGGAGTTGATAATATGATAAATAATACCGAGCAGGAAACAATATCAATCATACAATTAACCCAGCAAAGCAGTCTAGCTTATCAAAAGGTCTTAGCATATGTCAAAGATCAAAACTTTGTCAAGGCTAATGAATACTTAATTAAGGGTAACGAAACATTACTTGAAGCAAGTAAGATTCATGCTGGATGTTTAACAGTTTCAAGTGATTTAGATTTATTATTAGTGCATGCCGAAGATATGTTAATTTCAGTTCAGTTATATAAATCACTGATTAAAGAATTTATCGATATTTATAAGAAAATATAATTTTCCTACAATAACAGGAAATTAACAGACTTCTAGTTTTATTAGGGTATTATATAATGATATTGTAAATATGAAAGGGGATAGTTTTAATGCAAAAATTAATGGACAAGATGGAGAATGTTTTAGCACCATTAGCAACAAAGATAGGGAGTAATAAAATTTTAAAAGCAATATCAACAGCTTTTAATTTAATAATGCCACTAATTATTTTAGGAGCAATATTTACTCTGCTGAGTACTTTATCACTAGATGCATATCAACAATTTTTAGCTGACTCGGGGGTCGGAACAGTTTTAAGTTTAGTGGGTAAATTTACAACTGATATGTTAGCAGTATATGTATCTTTTACTGCTGCGTATGCCTTTATAAGAAATGAAGGCATGAATACAGATGCCATACCTGCCGGTTTGTTGTCAATTTTAGCTTTCTTTATTATGACACCACTAGCAAATATTGTCGTTGAAGAAACAACTACAAGTTATATTGCTTTTGACTATTTAGGTTCAAAGGGATTATTTACGGCCTTGATCGTAGGAATCTTAGTTGGCTATATTTATACGTTTGTTGTTAAACGTGGCTGGATCATCAAAATGCCCGAGGGTGTACCACCAACAGTTGCCAAATCGTTTAATGCATTAATTCCTGGCTTTGTTATAACGACAGTATTTCTAATCATTAACGGAGCTTTTGCTTCATTAACAGGGGTAACGTTTAGTGAATGGTTCTATGGTATTATTGCGACTCCATTATCAGCATTATCAGGTAGCCTAATTACTTATATGGTCTTAACTTTGTTAGCGTCTGTTTTTTGGTTCTTTGGTATTCATGGTGGTCAAGTAACGATACCATTCTCAATGATGCTATTTATGCAGGCTGGAGTTGAAAATCAAGCAGCCTTTGCATCAGGGGCACCAATGCAAAATATTATTACTGTTGGGTTGTTATATTTCTTAATGTTAGGTGGTATTGGTAATACGCTTGGATTATCTATTGATATGTTACTTGCTAAAAGTAATCGCTATAAAACGTTAGGACGGTTAGCAATTTTACCATCTTGTTGTAGTATCAATGAACCAATAGTTTTTGGATTACCGCTGATTTTAAATCCAATTATGGCTTTACCATATTTCTTAGTACCACAAATTAATATTTTAATTACTTATTTTGCAATGAAGAGTGGTCTGGTTTCATTACCAAGAATTGCAATGGGAGCGACAGGAACACCGGTATTATTAGATGGCTGGTTAATTTGCGGAGTATCAGGAATTATTTTAGAAATTGTTTTAATTATTGTATCTGCAATTTTATATTATCCATTTTTTAAAACACAAGATAACATCGCTCTTAAAGAAGAAGCACAGATCAAGGAATAAAATTAGGCTGGATTTCCAGCCTCTTTATCATACTTTATGATAAAATATAAACGGAGGTGCGGATGATGGATAAGAATCAAAAGATGATAATTTTGGAACTAATGAATCATGAAACTGTCAGTGGTTCAAATTTATCAAGCGTAATTAAAATGAGTACTCGTTCGGTTCGCACTATTATTAAGAATATTAATGAAGATATCTGCGGTGCTAAAATAGAATCAGGAAGTTTTGGTTATCGTTTAACAATTGAAACACCAGAAACTTTTTTAGCATATCTACAAAGAGATCAAAATGGTAAAGAGGAATCACGATTAGCTTATTTGTTTAATCGATTTATTGATTGTAATAATTATCTTAAAATCGATGATCTATGTGATGAACTTTATTTATCTCGAACACAATTAAAACAAAGTTTAAAAGAATTAAGAGAATATTTACATGATTTTGATCTTACAATTGCAACTAAAGCATATTATGGTATGTACTTAGAAGGTGATGAAATTAATAAACGACGTGCAATTGCTCATTTCGAAGAGTATCAAATGGACTTTGATATTCTTCAGCGAATTAGAGATATTGTAATTTCATCTATTGCAAATGCTGATTATGTAATTAGTGATGATGTATTAGATAACCTAGTTGCGCATTTATATATTGCTTATTATCGGGTCATGAAAAAAGAATATGCTAATATTGATTCTGAATGGCTTGAGGAAATTAAAGAAGAGAAAGAATATTCATTAGGTTGTGCAATTATGGAGTTGATGAATAAAATAATGGCAATGGAGTATCGAATTGAAGAGGTTGCCTATCTAACTATGCATCTTTGTGGTAAAAACAGTAAACAACTTTCTAATAATTATATAAATCAAGAAATCTTAGATATTGTAAAAGAAATGTTAATGATAATTGAAAAAGTTGCTAATATTCCATTTCAAGCAGATTTAAATCTCCAATTAGCATTATCTTTGCATTTGATTCCATTAGTAAAACGGATTCAGTACGGTACCTTTATGCATAATCCATTAAAGGATGAGATTAAAAGTAAGCTGATTATGGCTTATGAATTAGCGGTTAAAGCTTGTGTTGTAATCAATCAACGTTTTAACTGTACTTTATCAGAAGATGAAATAGCTTATTTTGCTTTACATATTAATTTGTCTCTAGAACAAAAAAAGTATAATTTTCATCGTAATAATATTTTGGTCGTTTGTTCTAGCGGGGTGGGGAGCGCGCGTCTATTAGAATATTTCTTTAAAGAAAATTTCAATGATTATATTGAACATCTTGAAGTATGCTCATTGCATGAGCTGGAAAACATTAGTTTAACTAAGTTTGATTGTATCTTTACGACAGTTCCTTTAGCAATTAAAGTAAATATTCCAATCTTTTTAATTAATAATCTTATTAATCAAAGGGATACAATTAAAATAACAAATAATTTAAAGCAGTTAAATCAGGCTAATATACTAGATTATTTTCCAGAACAGCTCTTTTTTACATATGAATCATTTAGTTCCAAAGAAGAGGCAATTCATGAAATAATTAATGAGTGCAAAAAAAGTTATGATCTACCTGCAGATTTTGAACAGTATGTGCTTCAAAGAGAGGCGCTGGCAACAACTGAATTCAATGATTTAATTGCTTTTCCGCATTCTAATAAACCGGTTTCTAATGCTACTTTTGTAGCTGTTACGATTTTAAAGAAACCATTATTATGGAAGAAACATAAAATTAGAATAATTTTATTATCTGCAATTGAAAATAAAGCAATTAAAGAATTAGATGACTTTTATAAAATAATTTCCAATATTATTAGCGATAGTACAATTCAGTGGAATTTAATCAATAATCCTAATTATCAGTATTTTAAAGAAATCATTGAAAGGTTAGAGAGGCTATGAAAAAAATTCTTTTGGTTTGTGGTGGTGGGATGTCGACTAGTCTTTTGGTAAAAAAAATGGAAGCAGCAGACATTTATAACGAATATCAAATTAAATGTAGTGATGTTGTCAGTGGCCAAGTTTTGCTGGTAGATTATGATATTATTTTATTGGCTCCACATATTGCATATTTACAAAATGAATTTGTGCCGCTCTGTCAAAAAGTTAATATTCCATTAATGCTGATTGATAGTTATGATTATACTAAGATGGCAGGTAAAATTGTGTTAGATAAAGCAATTATGTTATTAAATGAGTTTACTAAAAAACATCCGTTTAAAGTTTTATTATTACATAGTGTTGCTGGAGCAATGTCTGATTTGATTGTTCTAGATATGAAGAAAAAAGTAATTGGTGATGAAAAGGATTGGCAGATTGAATCGCTAACTACAGAGCAGTTTGAGGATAAAAATTATGACATTATTTTATTGGAGCCTCAAATTCGTTATGAAGAAGTAAATCTTGAGCGACGTTTAAAAGAGAATCTGACAATTATAACAGTTCCGCCTATTAGTTTATATGCTTCGTTTGACGGACGAAAAGTATTGGATTATATCAAACGAGTTTATAATCAGGAAATAGATAAAAAAAGAAAAAAAGTAAAGGAGAGTATTGAGAAATATGAAATTAATAATGAGAGCTGATGACCTCGGGTTTAGCGAGGGCGTAAATTATGGTATTTATAAAAGTGTAGTAGATGGTGTAATCACTAGTGTTGGAATGATGCCTAATATGGCAAGTGCTAAGCATGGGTATGAGTTGGTTAAAGATTTAGATATCGCATTAGGACAGCACAGTAATATTTGTGTTGGAAAACCGTTGAGTGATCCTAAATTGATTCCGTCGTTAGTCCAGAAAAATGGTAATTTTTGTTCCAGTAAAGAGATTCGGGCTCGTCAAGTAGATACGATCAATGTTGCTGAATGTGAAATTGAGCTGGAAGCTCAATTAGCGAAGTTTCGAGCAATCACAGGTAGAGACCCAGATTATTTTGAAGGTCATGCAGTATTTTCTAATAATTTCTTTATTGCTTTAAAAAATGTTGCTCAAAGAAATAATTTATTCTTTGAAAATCCTAGCTTGGATAAAGAGTGGGAAAAAGAATTTGGAATTACTGGATTAGGATTTATGAGCCTAGATGAACATGGATTGTATGATCCTCGTACATATATGGAAGAGCATTTAGATATTATTAAAAATAATCCTTGTGCAGTAGCTATTTTCCATCCTGGGTTTTTAGATCAGTATATTTTGGAACATTCGTCTTTTACTCTTATTAGACCTATGGAATGTGATTTTCTTTGTTCCGATTGGTTAAGTGAATGGTTAAATAAAAATAAGATAGAATTAGTAAATTTTAAAAATTATAAGTAAAAGTAGGTAATTTAAGATCTTCCTGCCCATTGGTTATTTAACTTGGGAGTCTTATACCTACTTTTTTATTCTGCTATTTCAATTGTAATACGAGTTAAGTATTCATCTTTGGAAGCTTCACAAATATCAAAAATAATATATTCTTCAAAAGCATATTTACCTAATTTAATTTTATGAAGCTCTGCATAATCGAGGATTCTTTGATATGAGTCACGGAGACCATCATAACTTCCATGATGATAGCCACATAAATAATTACCACCCTTTTTAACAAATATTTGTTCACTCAGATTATTAGTTGTTGTAAATAAATAAGAGTAGTTAGATAATTGATTTTTACGAATATTTTCGACATTCATCATTACCCCAACGAATTCGCCAGTAATAATATGATTATTTTCAATAAAAGATGTGTAATCATTCATAAAGTCAGCGAAGCCTTTAGAGGTAGTGTTTTCGAGATTAGCAGATAATAATAATTTAGTTTCTTTTAAATAAGTTACTTTGATTTCATCATAATTAGCATTTAAAGCATCAGTTGTAAATGTTTGAAAATTTTTGATCATTTCGTGAATCTGCTGCATTTCATTAATATACTCAAGCAATTTAGCTTCTTGTTGATTCAATAACTCTAAAAATAATTGGGGATTGCGCTGATCAAGATATATTTGAATATCTTTTAACGACATTCCGAGTTTTTTTAAAGCAATAATTACTTTAAATGTATCATATTGACGATACGAGTAATAGCGGTAACCTTTATCATTCACATATGCTGGTTTAAATAAATTAATCTCGTCATAATGAAAAAGAACATGTTTTTCAACACCGCATATTTTAGCAAAAGTTCCACATGTTAATAATTTTTCTTTCATTTAAATAACTCCTTGACTATAAGGTTACCTTATAGTTTATCATATGATATGTTGCTTCACAATACAATGAAAGGAGAAAAATATGAAATTAATCTTAAAGTATTTAAAAAACTACAAATTACTATTCTTTTTTAATGTAATTTCAGTTTTTGGATTTATTTTAGTTGAATTAGGAATTCCGACCATTGTAGCAACAATGATAGATGTTGGGGTTACTAATAAAGACGTTAGCTTCATCTATATGATGGGTGGCTGTATTGCCTTAGTTTCACTTATCGGTGTGGGTGGAACCATTGCCCTAGGATATTGTTGTTCAAAAATATCAACTGCAATTACTCGTGATATTAGAAATGATATCTTTGCTAAAGTACAACAATTTACAGCTAATGAATTTAATCAGATTGGGACATCATCAATGATTACAAGGACGAATAATGACGCTTTTCAAATTCAACAATTTGTTAACGTATTGCTTCGGACAGCTTTGATGACACCAATTATGTTTATTTTTAGTTTTATTATGACAGCGCGGGCTTCGTTACCGTTATCATATATTATTGCTGCTACAATTCCGTTGATTATCCTTGGGGTTGTCGTAGTAGCGAAGATTACTAAACCAATTTCAGAAAATCAACAAAGTTCATTAGATGACTTGAATCGTATTTCGAGAGAAAATCTTAGCGGGATTCGAGTAATTAGAGCTTTTAATAATGATCAATATGAACAAAAACGGTTTAAAGAAACAAATCATCGCTTTACTAAATATTCAAAAAAATTATTTAAAATTATGACCATGACACAGCCAATTTTCTTTATGCTGATGAATGTTGCTGGTTTGTCAATATATTGGGTAGCAGCTCATCTAATTTCTACTGGTTCTTTAGAAATTGGACAGCTTGTTGCTTTCATGGATTATTTATTCCATGCGATGTTTTCGATTATGCTTTTCTGTACGGTGTTTATGATGTATCCTCGGGCTGAGGTGTCAGCGAAACGAATTGAAGAAGTCTTCAATTTAGATCCAATAATTAAAAATAAACCTGCAGATAGCGATTTTGATGAAAAAGTAAGTATTGAGTTTGATCATGTAACTTTTGTTTATCCTGATGGTGAGGAGCCGGTTCTTCAGGATGTTTCTTTTAAAGCGAACAAAGGCGAAATGATTGCTTTTATTGGAAGTACTGGTTCTGGTAAAAGTACATTAGTGAATTTAGTACCAAGATTTTATGATGTTAGTAGTGGAAGTATTAAAATCAATGGGAAAGATATTCGTGATTATGATGTATTAGAATTACGAGATAAATTAGGTGTGATTCCTCAAAAAGCAGTATTATTTAGTGGGACAATTGCTGATAATATTCGTTTTGGGAAAAAGGATGCTAGTGATGAAGAAGTAGAATATGCTGCTAAAGTTGCGCAGGCTTATCCATTTATAATGGAAAAAGAAAATGGCTTTGATGAAGAAATCAGTGAAGGAGCGACAAATGTTTCGGGTGGTCAAAAACAACGATTAAGTATTGCTCGGGCATTAGTTCGTAAAGCTCAAATTTATATCTTTGATGATTCTTTTTCAGCATTGGATTTTAAAACAGATGCAATTTTAAGGAAAGAGTTAAAAAAAGAAATGACCGAATCAATCATGCTAGTTGTAGCTCAAAGAATTTCTAGTATTATGGAGGCAGATCAGATCATTGTTTTAAATGAAGGTAAGGTCGTAGGAAAAGGAACACATCATCAATTATTAAAGGAATGTCAAATTTATCATGAGATTGCAACTTCTCAATTAAGTGAGGAGGAATTAGCAAATGCATAAAAAATATAGTTTTAAAAAAAGTTTAAAGGGTTTAATACCATTTATTAAGCCGTATAAATGGCAATTTATTATTGCTATCCTAATGATTTTTGCTTTCAATATTTCAATGGTTTTAGCACCAACATTTGAAGGAATGATCACTACTCAATTAGCGAGCGATGTTGCTAAAAGCAGTAGTTTAACAAGTGTGGATATTAGCTTTGGGGCAATTATTAAAATTGTACTTAGTTTAGTAGTCATTTATATTATTAAAACAGTTGCTCAAATGATTTCAGTAGTTTATTTGACGAATGCAATTCAGCAAGCAATGGAAGATCTTCGAAATGCTTTACAAAATAAGATTCGTAAATTACCAGTAAGATATTTTGATAATCATCATTTTGGAGATGTTTTAAGTCGAATTACTAATGATGTTGATGCTATTTCTAACGCTCTACAACAAAGTTTTACGCAGATCGTCAGTGGAGTATTAACTGTTACTTTAGCGTTAACAATGATGTATATGATTAATCCTAAGATGGCAATTATTGGAACGATGATTATTCCATTATCGCTATTAGTAACTAAGCTAGTTGTAGGAAAAAGTCAAAAATTATTTAAAAAGCAACAAGATGCGCTTGGTGAATTAAATAGTACTGTAACTGAAATGTATACAGGATATAATGAAATTTTATTATATAATCAACAAGTGGAATCAGTTGAAAAATTTAAAAAAATTAATGAAAATTTAAAAGAAAATGCCTTTAAAGCACAATTCGTTTCGTCAACGATTGCACCTTTAAATGCATTAGTTACTTATTTAGCAATTGGGGCAGTTGCTGTAGTGGGAACTGCTGATGTAATTGCAGGAACATTTTTAGTTGGGCAGTTACAAGCTTTTATTCGTTATATTTGGCAAATTAATGATCCTTTATCGCAAATATCTAACTTATCATCACAAATTCAGTCTGCTTTTGCAGCACTAGGAAGGGTGATTGAGTTATTGGAAGAACCGGAAGAAGTACCGGAAGCTAATCCGCCTAAACATTTGAGCGAAGTGGCTGGAAATGTTGATTTTGAACATGTTAAGTTTGGTTATTATGAAGAAAACTTAATGAAAGATTTGAATGTTAATGTTAAAAGTGGTCAGATGGTTGCAATTGTTGGACCGACTGGAGCAGGAAAAACAACAATTATTAATTTACTATTACGTTTTTACGATGTTAAAGGTGGTAGTATTAAAATAGACGGCGTTGATATTCGTGATTTACCACGGGAAGAGTTACGTTCTATGTTTGGAATGGTTTTACAGGATACATGGCTATATTCTGGAACAATTTATGATAACATTCGTTATGGTCGTTTGGATGCTCGCAAAGATGAGATTATTAATGCTGCTAAAATGGCCAATGTTCATCATTTTATTAGAACTCTGCCAGATGGATATAATTCACATATAAATGAAGAAGCCAATAACATCTCGCAAGGGGAGAAACAATTATTAACGATTGCCCGAGCAATCTTAAAAGATCCTCAAATCTTGATTCTTGATGAGGCGACTTCATCGGTTGATACCCGTTTAGAAAAAATGCTGCAAGAAGCAATGCAGCGGGTTATGAAAGGGCGGACAAGTTTTGTTATTGCCCATCGTCTATCAACTATTAAGAGTGCTGACTTGATTTTAGTAATCAATAATGGTGATATCGTCGAACAAGGAACACACGAAGAATTATTAGCAAAACAAGGTGAGTATGAAAAATTGTATAATTCACAATTTGCTCATAATTCATAATCCAGAAGTATCTAAACTTAGATACTTCTTTTTCTTATTAGAAATACAAAGATAAGCTCTTAAAACCAATATGTCTTGGAGAGGTATATTGTGTTATACTATCACTGTGTAAGTGAAGGGATGTAGTATAATAATGGTAAAAATATTGATCGTAGAAGATGACAATGATATTAATAATATGATTCATGATCTATTAAGATTAAATTGTATCGAAAGTGTTAGTGCTTATTCTGGGACAGAGGCATTACTTTTATTAGATGAACATGTAGATTTAGTACTTTTGGATTTGATGTTACCGGGTCTTAGTGGTTAGGAAGTAATTAAGGAAATCAAAAAGAAGAAAGATTTACCGGTGATTATTTTAACTGCAATCGATAAAATGGATACAAAACTTGACCTATTTGCTTTGGGAGCTGATGACTATTTGCTCAAACCATTTGATAATAATGAACTTTTAGCAAGAGTAAAGATACAATTAAAGCATCGGCAAGTAGCTTTTTCATCAGCTCTAATTACTTATAAAGATATTATTCTTGATGAAAATAGTTATAAAGTGACTTGTAATGAGATAAAAATAAATTTATCTAAAATTGAGTTTAAACTATTAAAAATATTATTAGAAAATCCAACTCGTGTTTTTACAAAAGATATTTTATTTGAAATGGTTTGGGACCACGAAGATTCAGGTGATGATAATACGCTAAATGTTCATATTAGTAAGATTCGTAGTAAGTTAAAACAAGCTAATCCAAATCAAGAGTATATAGAAACAGTCTGGGGAATTGGTTATAAAATAAAAGGATAACGGAATTAAGACTTATTTAAGAATTGATTAAGAGTTATTTAACTCTTTTTTTATACAGTAAAAGGGTAGGAGGGATAGTAAAAATAGGATGGGATGTATGATTGAAAGTCCAGCGTTTTATCCTAATTTATCAGCATATGATAATTTAAAGTATTACTGTATTTTAAAAGGAATTATTAATCGTCACAAGATTGAGGAAGTACTAGAAAAGGTTAAATTAAATAATACTGGTAAAAAGAAATTTAAACAGTTTTCATTAGGAATGAAGCAGCGTTTAGGAATTGCTTTGGCAATTTTAAATAATCCTGATTTTATAATTTTAGATGAACCAATCAATGGTTTAGATCCATTAGGAATAGTGAGATTAGAGAAACGTTATTGCAATTACAACAAGAAAATATAACGATTTTGATTTCTAGTCATATTTTATCAGAACTGTATTTAGTAGCAAATAAGTTTGGAATTCTTGAAGGTGGTAAGATCGTTAAAGAATTATCAAAAGAACAGTTAGATAATGAGTGTAGTCATTGTTTATTACTTAAGGTAAATGATATAAAAAAAGCTAGTGTCTTATTAGAAGAAGAACTAAAGACAGCTAATTACAAAGTCTTAAATGATCAAGAAATTCGTCTATATGATTATTTAGATGCACAACACATTGTTAGTAAGGCAATAGTTGAAAAGGGAATTGAACTTTATGCAATTAGTGAAATTGGAGTATCGTTAGAAGAGTATTTTAAAAATATTATTAGGGATGGTGAATAGAATGTTGAATATCATTAAAGCTGATTTATTTAGGATTTTTAAAGGAAAAGGAATTTATGTTTGTCTTCTAGCAATCATCGCACTGTGCAGTGTTTCAATTTATTTAAGATCGCCAGGTCATATTGGAATAAGTGGCGGGTTAACGAGTAATTCAGAAGTAACTAAAGAAGATGATTTAGCAACTCCAGAAGATGTAAGAAAGGTAGCTGGTGAGAGTAATGAGCTATTAGATGAAGGGATGATGAAAGTTAATGGGAATCTGTACTATGTACTGATTTTTGTAGTCTTTGCAGTTATTTGTGTTGATTTAGCTAATCATACTGCTAAAAATGTTATCTCTAGATGTTTCACGGACGACATACTATTTCGCTAAGCTCCTTTTGACATGGGGATTAGGGATAGCAATAATAGCAATCAGTACTTATTTAGGTTATTTTGGTAATATTATCTTTAATGCACCGAGTCATTATTCTAGCTTTTTAGATATAACAATAATTATGCTGCGACAGTTGCCGATCTTTTGTGGTATAATGAGCGTACTAGTAATGATTGCCGCAATAACACAAAAAACATCACGATATAATGCAATCGCAATCGTGTTAGTTATGGTATCACAGATGCTATTAATGACAATTATTACTGTTTTTAATATTGATGGTAGTATAATCATGCAATTTGAGTTTGAAACAATTCTTCGGGACATGGCAGTTATTGGACAGATAGAAATAAAGACATTGTTAACAGGAATTTTAACAGGAATTGGATTGATCATCGCTTCAAGTATGATAGGAGTAACGTATTTTAAACGATACAATATTAAATAATCAGGAGGTAGCTGAATGTTAGTAATAGTGATAATTTTGATCATTTTACTGCTTATTGCTACCTGTTATATTTTTAATTTAAAAAAGTATTAGAAAAGCGGCTAATGATATTAATAAAATAAGTGGGCTTGATACTAATGCTTTGATTACAACAACTAACGGGAATCTTGAACTTAGAGAATTATTACAAGAAGTAAATGAAATGATGCTAACGTTTAGAAAATTAGAGATTGATATTGAAAAGAAAAATAATAGTTTGCAAAAAACAATTGTAAATATTTCTCATGATTTAAAAACGCCATTAACTTCGGCCTTGGGCTATGTCGAATTGTTGCAAAAATATGAGCTAAGTGGAGAAGAACAGCATAAATATGAATCAATTATTATTGATAAGTTAAAACAGCTATCGCAATTGATAGAAGATTTTTTTACTTTTACTAAAATCATTTCCAATGAAGAAAAATTTGAATTAAAGTTATTAGATATTAATCGTATTTTTGAAGAAGAGTTAGTTTGTTATTATCAAGATTTTAATAGTCAAGGGCGGATGATCTATATTAAAGGTAATAAAAAAATAGAGATGCTTAGTAATGAACGGATCTTACGGAGAATTTTTGATAATTTAATTATTAATGCTTTGAAGCATAGCCGTGGAGATATTTATATTTCTATTAATACGGGAGCAGAAATTTGTTTTCAATTCAAAAATCGATTAGATGAGCCAATCATAGTTGAACAAATATTCGATGAGTTTTATACTTCTGATATTTCTCGTACAAAACAAAATACTGGCTTAGGATTAGCTATTGTTAAAGAATTTACTGAGATGGAAGTGTAACTGCTAAGATAAGTGAAAATAATTTAATAATCAGTTTGATTTGGAATAAAAAAACCACTTCTTAAATATTTTAAAAAGTGGTTTTAGTTTTTTATTTGATTAATTCTAAAGTTTGATCATCAAATTTTTCTTTTAAAGCAGTTTCCAATGCATTTAGATCTGATAATTCTTTACCATCACTGCCATATAAAGAAGCCCCATACCAATAATGTGACTTTTCATCTAAATAGGCAGAATCAACATCATCGACATAGATTGCGGCATAGTAAGTTTCAACGTCTTGTTGGCCACTGAATGATGAGGTATATGTTTCGTCAATTTTATATATAGCAATAACACTGTCGTTATCATCATCTTCCCCTTTGGCAAACCAAAGAGAATTAAATTCATGATTATAAGTAAAAGAATAACCATCTTTATAGCGATTCTTTATGTTTTTGTCAGCTTCTTTTTTTAATTGAGTAATAACTTTTTCTGGTATTTTACTGCTATCTTTAAATTTTTCAATTAGACCTTTAACAGTAAAAGTTTTAGAATCATTAGTTACTTTGATTTTATTTGCTTTAGCCAATTCTTCTGAGTATTTAATCGTTACAGTTATTTTATCACCATTAGATAGATCTCCAGAAAAATCATAGTCAGTATAAGTGCTGCTAACAAAGTTAGATAAATCAGAACTATTTTTGTCATAATCGATATTGCTTTCAACATCTTTTATATAACCACTTCCGTCTTTCCCGGTAAATTCAACAGTAATATTTTTACCTAGATCAATACTAGTATAATTAAAGAATGTATCATATATTTTATAACCACCAAAGCAAACAATAAGAGCAGCAGCAACACCAATCGTTATTTTTCCGTTTTTTGTTTTAAAGAAGTCTTTGATTTTTTGTGTATTGATAGTTGCCGGTTTAGTTTCAGAAGCATTAGGTTCAACCGTGTTAGTTTCAGTTTCTCCGTTTTCTTGTGTTAACTCATTATCAGCTATCGTAGAATCGTCTTCGACAGTTGTAGAATCTTCATGAACAGGTTCTTGAGCTGGAACAGCAGTTACAACTGGTTCATCAAAATTAAAATGAAACCCATCAATATTAATAATTTTTTTAACAATTAATAATAAAACAATATTGATAATAAATACAAAAATTGATAAATACATAAAATATTTAAGGTTGCTTGCAGCGCTAGTTACGGAACTAAGTAATCGTGCTGAATTCATAGTCATAAGTGATGAATAATCACCACTAATTGCAACTCTAAGAATCTTACAAATAGCATTGATTCCGGACATTGATAATAGTAATAATATTGAGTTGATACATGAAACGATGAATTCCCCTAGCATCACGTATTCTTGCTTATTTTTTTTGAAAAAATAAACTCCACTAAGAATGGCGGTTACAATGGCCAATATAATAAATAGATAAAATATAATTTGAATAATTGTAACCATTGATCCAATCGTTCCAGCTAATTCATTAATATCATTGATATTAACATTAGATGATGTTGTTGGACCGAATTTTGAGATTAAATACAATAATGTAACTATCCCTGACAAAACTGTCGATAAAATAAAAACAGTTTTCTTTTTAGCATATTTCATTAAAATATCCATAATAATTCCCTCCTATACTAATATATTATCAAAAAAGATAACATATTACTAAAGATTTTGTAAATAAATAGGGAATCATGGGAATTGATAAAAAATACTATGTTATAATGATAAAAGAAGGAATAAATGAATCATAACAAAGTCATATGGAGGTGGATGAAATGAAATTTTATCAGTATATGTATTATAGTTTTTTGGGGTTGACTTTATTTTTATCACATTTATTATGTATTGTTGTGGCATATCAATATTGTTTGATTGAACATCATAAAACTACTAGTTTTCCACCGTACGTTGCCTTTTTTTCAGCGATTCCATTTTTAATAGGAATTATTGTTTGTTTAATAATAGCAATTAAATTTAAACAACATTATCAAGAAAATAAAAATAACTTATAAAAAAATCAGATGGTTCACTATAATCAACCATCTGATTTTTTTATTTAGTTGTTGAACCAAAACCGCCATTACGTTCATCAGTCGTATTGTCATCTTCAACAATACCGTATTGTAGGAAGATTCCTTGTCCAAAACCTTGACCAGCTTTTAATTCAACTGTTTTATCTTCATTACTGTCATTAGTTATTTTAATAAAAATATGACCTTCGTTGTCACTATTGAAATAATCACTATCAATGATTCCAACTGTATTGTTTAATTGTAAACGATATTTAAAACCAAGTCCGCTTCTTGGAAAGATAGCAAGAACCCACCCATCGTTGATAGAAACTCTAATTCCAGTAGGAATTTTAATTGTTTCATGAGGTTTTAAAATGAAATCGATAGGGGTATAAAAGTCATAACCCGCAGAACCGATAGTAGCGCGCTTAGGTAATTTAATTGAAGCATATATATCATTAATGGCTGCCTCATCATATTTAGGAAAACTGTCCTTGAAATCAATTATAAATTGTTCTTTAGATACTTTATGAAATTTTGCTATTGCCTGCATAATATCTCCTTTTAATTAAAATTATAGCAACATTATACACTAATTATTGCATTAAAGGAATTGTAATTGATACTGTGAAAGTACTTTCTTCATCAAGGACTGTAAAAGTACCATCGTGAATCTTGATCATTTGTTGGACACTTTTAAGACCGATTTGATTACTTTCAATATAGTTAGCACTATGTTTTTTTGTATTTTTAATCGTTAAGCCTAGATTTTCAATATCTTCATCGATCAATAAAGTGATATAAACGGGCTGTTTAATATCTGCGTATTTTAAGACATTGGAAAAAACATTATTAATAATTCGTTTGACTAAATTAATATTACCGCGAATAAAGTAATCAGAATGCTTAATGTTTTTGATTACTTCAAAACCATTTTCTTCTAAGACACCAATATTTTCTAAAATATATTCGTAAATTACGCCGAGTGACATCTTAGATAATTCAGTATCTTGATCTTTACTAAAGACGAGAAAGTATTCAAACATTTTATTTGCTAGTTCATTAATTTGATTTACTTTATCAATTGAATTTTTCAAATATAAATTATATTGATCTTCATTTTTAAATTTCTTTAGTCTAATAATATCTAAATATCCCATTAAAGAAGTTAAAGGAGTTCGCAAATCATGAGAAAGTGCTGTAACTAATTCATAATTAGCTTTGCGATTAGCTTCTTCAGTAGCAAAGTTGTCTTTTAAGGTTAGGCGAAGATTATCAATTTGATTAGATAATTCTGCAATTTCATCATTACTATTAATTTTGATTGTATGGTCTAAATCACCTTGTGACATAATTGTAACTTCATTTTTTAATGTTGTCATATAATTTACTTTACGTCGAATAAATAAAAAGGTTGGAAGTAAAAAGGTAAATAAGGCAATGACAATTGAGGCAACGATGTAAGGAACGACTAATTTAGCTAAAGCATATGAGTAAACATACATTTCAATGGTTCCATCTTTTAACTCAATTTCTGTACTATAATCGTCACCGTTATAAATTGCTTCAGTATCATATACTGTTGAACCGATGATAAAATTGTCAAGCATGGTAGCAAAAGAACCAGTAATGGCAAGGTTATCAGCCTTATTATATAGATTGACACTATAAATATCGCTAGTACCTAAGATCTTATCTAGAGTATCGACATCAGTAATTGATACATTTTGATCAATAATTTGATTTTCAATATTATTTGCATAAGCTTCAGTATTTTCAGAGATGACCCCTAAGTTTTGGGTAAATTCAAAGAAACTTTCTTTACCGGCATAAAGTAGACAAAAAGTTGCCACCCCTAAGGTTCCACAAATAATGATAATGGCACTAATTTGAATACTTAATTTATTAAAGAAATTTTTAATCACAACGATAACCCTTACCCCAAATTGTTTTAATTATTTTTGGATTTTGAGGATCACTCTCTATTTTTTTACGAAGATTTCGAATATGAACCATAATTGTGTTATTAGCACTATAATAATAAGGTTCATTCCAAATACTCTCATACAATGTTTGCGTTGAAAAAATTCTTTTACGATTACTTAATAAAAGATAAAGAATTTGGTATTCTAGGTAAGTTAATTCAATTTGTTCTCCGTTTAGATACACTGCTTCACTATTAGGATTAATAGTAATATTATTGTAAACAATGTTGTCATCATTATTTTCTTCTTTTTCCATTTTCCCTTGATAAACATAGTATCGACGCAACAATGCCTTCACTCTTGTCGTTAATTCATTATAAGAGAATGGTTTTGATAAATAATCATCCCCACCACTAGAAAAACCAAGTGTTTTGTCACTTTCTTGACCTTTTGCTGTTAAAAATAAGATTGGGGCGTTAGATTTTTTTCTAATTTCAACACAGGCTTGGTAACCATTGATTATAGGCATCATAATATCGAGAATATATAAATCGATATCATCACTAACCATATCAATTGCTTCTTGGCCATCTTTAGCCTCAATCACATCATAACCTTCACTTGAGAGTAAAACATTTAATACTTCTCTAATTTCAGGATTGTCATCGACAATTAAAATTTTATTGTTCGTCATATATTCACCAACTTTCGTATTTATTATACATCATAATGGAAATTAAGAAGATAGTAAAATGAAAATTAAGAAATATTTAGATGTTCTTTAGGTGATTCTTAAGGAATATATACGATAATGTGAGCAGGAGAATGATAGTAATGAAAAAAAAGCAGTTTTACCCAATTATATTTTTAACATGTTTAACCTTAGTGATGATCATAGTCATCACGCCTTCTTCTAGTATCTTTGGAGCTAATACTGATTGGCTATCGCAACATGTCAATCTAGCTGATTATATTCGGAAGACGATGTTAGAGACAAAATCATTTTTCCCCGATTTTGCATTTAATATCGGCGGTGGTCAAAATATTTATAATATATCTTATTATGGATTGTTTCGACCTGACATATTAATTGGCTGTCTTATTCCTGGAATAGCAATGAAAGATATTATAATTACCTATATGATAATAAATTTAGTTTCAAGTGTTAACCTGACCTATATATGGTTGAAACGCAAACAGTTTAGCACAACGCTATGTATAGTTGGAGCTGTATTATTATTATCTTCTTCTGTATTATTCCAAAGTCACCGCCAAATCATGTTTGTTGATTATATGCCTGGAGTGCTTTTGGCATTGATCGCGGTAGATACATATATTAAAAATCAAAAGCAAGGGTTATTAATTGGAGCAGTGGTTCTAATAATTGCAAATAGTTATTTTTTTGCAATTTCAGCTTTACTAACAATTTTTACATATTATTGTTTTGAAATGTATCGATTGAAAAACCTAATTACTTTTAAAAAGTTATGTTTATTTATTCAGCCGTTATTGATCGGAGTGCTTATTTGTGGAATTCTTTTAATTCCAACTGCCTATGTTATGCTGGAAAACCATCAAAGTAGTGGCGGCTCACTTGATTTGATGTCGTTAGTAGTGCCGCGAGGTGATTTTAAAGCCCTATTGTATAATGCTTATGGCTGTGGATTAGGCTTTGTTGCATGGGCAGGTTTAGTTCTAAGCTTAAAATTAAAAGAAACGAGAAAATTATCGATCTGGCTATTATTGTTATTATTTATCCCGATCTTTAGTTTTGTCTTAAATGGTTTTTTATATCCTCGGGCCAAGATTTTGCTTCCTTTTACACCATTGATTATTTATGTAGTAATTCAAACAATCAATGAGTATAAACAATCACAAATTAAATTGGATTTAAAATTAATTGTGCTACTTATTTTACCAATTGTCTTATTTTATAAAGAGCCATTAGTTATTTTAGATATTATAATTTGTTTGGTTGGGATATTATTGTATCTAAGAATAACTGAACGAACTTTATATTTATTGTTGGTAATGCCTTTAATAATTAGCTATGTTAATAATCAAAAAGAGAGTTTTGTTACAAAAGACACTTATCAACAAGTTTCGAATTTAAAAAATATTAAAGTAGAAAAAGATGGTCGATATGATATTTTTAAACAGTCATTGAACACTGTCAATCAAGTTAGTAATAACGAGCTTAGAAGTTCAATCTATAGTTCCGTTAGTAATAGTCTCTATAATCATTTTTATTACGATATTATTAAAAATCCTATTAGTATTAAAAATCGTGTCGCTTGTCTATCAAATTCAAATATTTTCTTTCAAGGAATGATGGGAGTGAAGACGCTCTATAGTGAAAATGTAGTACCGATGGGATATCAAGCAATTGGTAATAATCTATATCAAAATGATAAAGTATTGCCGCTTGTTTATGCAACTAGTAATAGCTATGATGTTGTGCAGTTTGATCGTCTAGATTACCCACAAACATTAGACACTATTTATAATAATGTGGTTGTTGCAGGCGGTCAGAGTAATTATCAAAGTAAGGCAGCTACGGTTGCACTAGAAACAGTTGTAAAAGAAAAAAGCGATAATTTACAAATAACTAAATTAAATGATGGCTATCGTATTAACACTAAAAAGACGGGTAAATTAGAATTAGGGATCAATCAAGATTTAACTAATAAGATTTTAATTGTGGAATTTGATTTAGCTAAAGTTAAATTAATTAAGCGTAAAGATACGAGTATTACGATTAATGGGGTAAAAAATAAGTTATCTAGTTCAAGTGCTGCTTATCCAAATCATAATACGCATTTTACATATGTTTTAAGTCAAAATGAATTGCTTGACCAACTTAGTATTAGTTTCAGTAATGGACGTTATGATTTAAAGAATATAAAAGTTTCTACGATTGACTATGATGTAATCAAAAACCGTAATCAAGAAATTGATGCATTAGTTGGCTCGTATAATCAAGATGGCAATCTTGTAGAAGGAACAATCAATGTTAGTAATGATGGCTATTTAGTTACTTCATTACCGTATCAAAATGGCTATACGGTATTAATTGATGGCAAAGAAGTTGCTAAGGAGTGTGTAAATAAAGCATTTTTAGGAGCAAAGATTTCTAAAGGACAACACCAGATTAGAATTATATTTAAAGCTCCAATGAAAAATGTTGGTTATGTTTGTAGTGGTGTGGGTTTTATATGGTTAGTATTTCAAGGGAGAAGGAAAAAGAATGAAAAAGGATTTGAAAGAATTAATTAGTTATGTATTTGTAGGTGGATGCACAACGCTAATTAACTTTGTAATTTATTGGTTTGTGATTACAATGATGGATCAGGGCTGGCTTTTTGCAAATGTAATCTCTTGGGTCGGTGCTGTTATCTTCGCTTTTTGGGCTAATAAACATTTTGTTTTTAAAAGTGCTAATGAAACTGGAAAAGAAGCTTATCAATTCTTTATTTTAAGATTAGGGACATTATTAGTTGAAAGCGGATTATTATTTATTTTTATTCAGTTATTATCTGCAAATGAGATGTTATCAAAAGTAGTAGTTAGTGTAATTACAGTAGTTTCAAATTATGGGCTATGCAAGTTTAAGATTTTTGCTGCCAAAGGAGGACATGAATATGGACAAAATTAGTGTAATCGTACCTTGTTATAATGAAGAGGAAGTACTTCCATTATTCCATAAGGAAGTGACTAAAGAACTTGAAACGATTGAAAATATTGATTATGAAATCTTATTTATTGATGATGGTAGTCATGATCATACAATTGATTTATTAAAGATGATCTGTGCTAAAGATCACCATTGTGACTATTATTCATTTTCTCGCAACTTTGGAAAAGAAGCAGCGATGTTCGCTGGCTTGGAAAAATCAACCGGTGATTATTGTGTAATCATGGATGCAGATCTTCAACATCCCCCAAAATTGCTGGCACCGATGTATCAGGCAGTAAGTCAAGAAGGTTACGATTGTTGTGCGGGAAAAAGAATGGATCGTGAGGGTGAAGGTAGATTAAGAAATTTCTTAAGTAAGTCATTTTATAAGGTGATGCAAAAATTATCAAAATTGGATATGAGTGATGGCGCAGGAGATTTTAGAATGATGAGTCGTCTTATGGTTGATTCAATTTTAGAAATTAGAGAGTATAATCGTTATATGAAAGGTTTATTTTCATATGTTGGTTTTGAGACAAAGTGGTTACCATTTAATAATGTAGAAAGGGCTGCTGGTTCTACTAAATGGAATTTTAAAAGCTTATTTTCTTATGCTTTAGAAGGAATTTTCTCATTTTCTACTGCTCCACTAAAGATAGCAGGAATATTTGGTGTTATCCTATTTGTTGGTTCAATTATTTTATCGTTATATACAGCGATTTCAACATTGATGTTTGGAAATAGCGTAGGTGGATATACTACGATTGTCTGTTTAATTTTATTTTTAAGTGGAACACAAATGTTATTAATTGCAATATTAGGAGAATATGTGTCTAAAGATTATATGGAAAATAAAGCTCGACCAATTTATATTGTTAAAGATACAAACCGCAGAAAACGGTATAATTAGAGTGTGATTTGGCACTCTTTTTGACTTAAGAGATAAAAAAAACTATAATAAATACATTAGAAAAGATATCTTATAGTTTAGAGATTGGAACAAGGCATCTTATTGAGGAGAAAGAAATGAAGAAATTTGGAAATGTAGTATTAACAATTGTCATGTTATGTTTGATTATGCTCCTATGTGTTAATCTATCAATTAAGACAATGTCAACTAAAGCAATTACAAATGCTGTCGTTGTTCAAGAGGCAAGTAACGGGATTGAAGAAGTACTTAATCAAGCATTTCCTGATGTAAGTAATGAAAATATCAAGAAAGTTGAGGAAGCAGTAAAAAATAATAGTGCTTTAAATGATGTGACGAGCGATTTATTAGATCAAATTACAGCAGCTGTAGCAAATGGTAGTGATGTTGATACTGCTGCGATTGCTGCACAATTATCTAAAGCTGTTGATGAAAATATTCCTGCAATCGAAGAAGCAATTGGTAAAAAAATCACTACAGAGCAGCGTGAACAAATTCAAAGTAAGATTACTGATGAAAATGGTGCCTTACAAAATAAAATTGTAAGTACCGTTGAAAAGGTCCAAAAAACAACACCAGGAACACAAAAATTTATTAAAACTTATAAAACTTTAAGTGATACTCCAACGAGAATTATTTGTGTGGTGGGAATTATTTTAACAGCAGTTTTACTTGGTTTGATTAATAAATCATTTTATAAATGGACTTTATTTAGTGGAATCGCTGCTGTTATTTCAGGTATTGTAGTTGGTTTATTTATGCCATTAGTTGTTAGTGCAATGGAGTTTACTATTGGAAATCGTCTATTAGGAATGAGCATTGATATTCCGGTAGGGAGTTTACGTTTAGATGGTGCTATTTGTGCTGGTGCTGGAATTATCTTGATTGTTGCATATATCATTTTAAATAAGAAATATGCTACATTTGAACGTCATTATTATTAAGATATAGATTAGGAATTCAGGGGAAGGTAGCAGTATCTTCTCTTTTTTATGTAATTTATTTTGGTTTGATATTAAGATATAACTATTAGAACTGGTAGTTATTCTTATAATGATGAAATAAATTTCTCATAATTTTTATGTAAATAGGGCAATATATTAAAAGAAAAATTCGTTTTAATAGAAAACGATTTTTTTATATCCAAATAGTTTTTACAATGGAGTCAAGGAGGAAAAGAAAATGATTAGAATTATGTTAGCATGTGCTGGAGGGATGTCTACCAGCTTATTAATGAACAAGATGAAAGAGGAAGCCGATAATAGAGGGCTGGAAGTCAGTGTTGAAGCGATTGGTGAAAAAACATTGGAACAGCATTTAGGCGAATTTGATGTATTACTGTTAGGACCGCAAGTTCGTTATGTTATTCCTAATGTTAAGAAAATATTAGCAGGGAAGATTCCGTTTGATGTTATTGATATGCGTGATTACGGATTGATGAATGGAGAGAAAGTATTAGCTGCAGCGCTTAAAATGTACGATGATTTTTATAATAAATAGGGGTGAATGAGATGAAAATATTGTTAGTATGTAATGCTGGTATGTCAACGAGTATACTTGTTCGAGAGATGGAAAAAGCGGCAAAAGAACAACAGCTTGAATTAGAAGTCACAGCAATGGGGTTTACGCAGGCGGAAAAAGTTTTATTAGATTGGGATATTGTTATGTTGGGGCCACAAGTTAGGCACCAGTTAACAGGTCTGCAAAAAGCCGCTGAGGGTAAAGTTCCCGTAGAAGTAATTAATATGCGTGATTATGGAATGATGAATGGTGCCAATGTACTAAAACGAGCGCTTGAAATCATTAACGAATAGCTTGTCTCTAGGAGATAATTTTATGGATGAATTTTTAAGCGAGCTTTATGTAGAGTATTTTAAAAAATGGATATTACTACAAACTAGTAAGGATTATAAATTGTATTTCAATGATAATGATTCCAATATTATACTTATTGAAGCTGAAAATAGTTTAAGTCGTGTAACCTTTAATCGTTTTAATATTATCGAGCTTTGTGTCATGAATAATAATGACAATAAATTAGAATTTTATATTCATTTTCAAATGCAAAATTTAGGACACGCTAAAAGACTTTTTGAAGAGATGATAGAATGTATTTATAACACGATCAAACAACCTGTTTTAAAAATTTTATTATCATGCTCTAGCGGTTTGACGACTAGTTATTTTGCTGAAAAACTTAGCCAAACGGCAGAATTATTAGAATTGAATTATCAATTTCAAGCAGTTGGCTGGGAAAAGGTCTTGGCAGCAGCATTGGATTTTGATGTTCTGCTCTTAGCTCCACAAATATCTTACCAATGTGCAAAGATACAAAAAATACTACCTAATAAATTAGTTTTAAAAATTCCAACGCTAATATTTGCAAGCTATGATTGTTTAAAATTATTTGAGTTTATCAAAGAATCACTATTATTAGATAAGGTAAATAACAATAAAACAATAATAAAATTATCACCGTAAATTATTAATAAAAACACTAATAATCTTACCTTATATTTATTAGTATATCAGGATAATAATAAGAATTTTATTGATTACCATCTATATGGGAAAGAGTTATTGATGATTTATGAAAAGCGGATTATTAAGGATAGTATTATAATTCAAGGTATTTATGATGTTTTAAATATAGTACTGTTACATTTTTTAGAAATTGATTGTATAGCGATTTCTATATTTGGAGTGTTTGATAATGGCTATGTCTATTCATCCTTTATTGAGGGGGATAAGTGGTATAAACTTTAAACAAATTTTAAAATGCAAATACAATAAACATATTGTAAAATATTAATCATTAGTATTTTTATTTTAGCTACAGGGTTTAAATGTGGAAATAGGGACAGTCATTAATGGACAGTTATTAACAGGTTGTAATAACTTTGCTGGTGAAGTAAAATTTTTATCATTACCACTTGCTGAACGTGTACATTTGAGTCGTATTCCTGAAGGAACACAAAAAACGCTTAGCTTTATTGATACAAGCTATCATGAGTATTCTTTCATCACCAGTAATTGTAATTTATAATGACTTGTTGCTTAATTATGAACTATTAAAAACAGGTAATAAAATCGTTTGGTCAAGAGCTACAGTACCTTAATTTTAAAATCATTAAAGTTGAACAAACTTAAGAATATGTTTTATTAGAATTATTAGCTTTAAGAATTAAAAATAGTGATAATAAAAGAAACTAAGTATTAAATTTAGTTTTTTAGCATCATATTAAAACATAAATAATACTGTTTTTTGGTATTGTTTATTGTAAAATAAAAGTGGTGAATAAAGATGAATATATTAATGAAATTAAAGAATAGTAAAGTTCTATCGAATAATGAAAAAATCATTGCAGACTATATTTTAGAGCATCCAGATCGTATTTTAAAAATGACTGCAAAAGATTTAAGCACAGTTTGTTATGTCTCAACAGCAACGATTTATCGCTTATGTGATAAGCTTGAATTATCAGGGTTTGCTGATCTGAAGCTAAAAATCACTAGTGCTTTAGAAGAGTATTTAAAAAGTACAGAGAATTTTGACTTTAATTTTCCTGTTAAGCAATTTCAGACACATTATGAAATTATTCATAAGCTAAAAGAAGATTATGAACAAACCTTAAATTCTACTGCTAACTTATTTAGTTTAGACCAGCTTAAGCGAGTCGTTTCAACAATGAAAAAGGCTCAAGTCATTGATGTATATACATCAGCTGGAAATATTTACTTTGCACAAAACTTTCAATTTCAAATGCAGGAAATTGGTGTGAGTATAAATGTGCCGATTGATGAATATCAACAACGACTTCAGGCTGCTTCTAGTGATAACTCACATCTAGCGATTATTGTTTCATATAGCGGTAGAGGAATTATTTCAGATATCTTATTTAGAATCTTGAAGGAACGGAAAACACCAATTATTTTAATTTCCTCATATAATTATCCTATAAAAGAAGTGAAACCAGATCATCACCTATATATTAGCTCTGGTGAAAATCATTATAAAAAAATTTCATCTTTTTCAACTAGATTATCAATTTTATATATTTTTGATATTTTATATACCTGTTACTTTGAATTAAATTATGAAGAGAATCTTGAACGAAAGTTAGATTACTATCGTTTGATTGATAAAACAAATATTAGATAAAAAACTGGATCAATGCCACTCATCGTAGCTGATCCAGTTTTCATATGGGAACATATGTCCTAAGTTATGGCAGACTTTCTTTTGAGAGGAGTAACAATCTGCTAATTCTAATTTTTGTTTGGTAAGATCATCATCAAAGGTTGGTTTCATTGGCAAGATAGGGTTAGTTTTTCGATAATAAAGACCAAAATATTTTAAATTATTAGTAATTGCTAGATCTTTAGCAATACTTGTAACAATTGCACTTGTCATCTTGTGATGCTGATGGCCGTATTCACCTTTAGGATTGTGAGTAACAACGAGATTAAAATGTTGTTTCGATAAAAGATAATTTAAATCGTCTTCAATTTTTTGATATGATGATTTCCAATTATCCCGCTTACCATTTGTTTTATCAGGATAATTTAAAATAAGTCCGGTATTCTGTGTTTTTTTCATCACCTCTTTAAATTCTTTAGAACGTATTTCGTTATCACCATTAGTTAGGCAGACAACCAAGTATTTATCTTTTAGTAAATGCATTCCACCCCAAATAGTTTCATCATCAGGATGAGCTACGATCATAACATTTTGATAATCACTTAATTGGACTTGATCAAAAATATCTTGATGTTCGATTTTATTTACTTTTGCGTTTGCGTTAGTACATCCTGTTAGGAGGACTAAACAGATTATTAGTAGTTTCTTCATACTTGAATTGTACCACTTTATTCAATTAATAAAATTAAACCTTTCTTAATATTGCTTAAGAGAAACTAAATAAATAAAAAGTTTGACAGTTAAGGGCAAACTTGGTAAAATTTTCTTGCTTACCGGAGGGTATAAGAAATTATGCTGGATAAGGTAGTGGGTCAAACCACTATTTTATCCAGCTTTTTTTAGGAGGAAAATATGAATGATGAATTATTAAATGGAAGTGTTTTTAAAAGTTTGATGCTCTTTGCAATTCCCTTCATGTTATCAAACTTATTACAAGTATTATACGGAGCTGCTGATTTATTTGTGGTGGGGCATTTCGCTACAACAAGTGATGTTTCAGCAGTTTCTATCGGTAGTCAAACAATGGCGATGCTAACTAACCTGATCCTTGGGTTTACAACAGGGATCACAGTATTATTAGGACAATTTTTTGGAGCTAAAAAGGAAAAAGAATTAGCTGCAACAGTGGGTTCTTCAGTTGTGTTGTTTACTATGATTGCTGTGACTATTTCAATTATATTATTTTTGACTAATCATCAGATTGTAGGATTAATGCATACACCTAACGATGCAATCAGTGCAACTAGAAGTTATTTATATATTTGTAGTTTAGGAACTGTTTTTATTGTAGGATATAATGCAGTTAGTGCTATTTTAAGAGGTTTAGGTGATAGTAAGACACCTCTTTTATTTGTTGCAATTGCGTGTGTAATAAATGTTATTGTAGATTTTATTTTGGTAGATGGTTATCAAATGGGAGCAGCAGGAGCTGCTATTGCAACGGTATTAGCACAAGCAGGAGCTTTTATTTTTTCATTGATCTATCTAAAATATAAAGGATTAGGTTTTAAGTTTAATCGCCAAGATATTAGTTTTAATCTTCCGATGATTGCGAAAATCACAAAAGTTGGGTTACCAATCGGCTTGCAAAGTGCTTTAGTTGGTATTTCTTTTTTGTTGATTACGGTAATCGTCAATGGTATGGGGTTAGTTGCTAGTGCTTCTGTTGGAGTTGTTGAAAAATTGATTGAATTTTTAATGTTACCAGCAATTGCCTTAGGTAATGCTGTTGCAACGATGACAGCTCAAAATTTTGGGGCCGAGCAGTATTCACGAGCGTATAAATCAATGCGTTATGGGATTGCTTTTTGTCTTTCGATTTCATTGATTGTGACAGTTGTTTGTCAATTTGATGGAAGTATTTTCACACGAATTTTTTCTAGTGACCAGGCAGTAATAAAAAATGCGGCTTTATATTTACAAACATATTCTTTTGATTGTTTATGTACAAGTTTTATCTTTTGTTATAATGGTTATTTAAATGGTGGTGGATATACTGTTTTTACGATGCTTCATAGTTTGCTGGCAACCTTTATTTTAAGAATTCCATTAACTTTAGTAATTAGTAAATTGAGCGGAATTACTTTATTTCATATGGGGATTGCATCACCTATTGCTTCTATGGCATCGATTATCATGTGTGTCATTTATATTCGTTATTTAAATAAGAAGTTATTATTTTAATTTTTTTGCTTATCTTTACAAAATATACTATATGAGGTGAGAGAAATGATAAAAAGAGATAGCTATTTAATTTATAGGAGAATGAAGTACAAAGGAAAATATAAGCGAACGGTATGTTATTACTTGTAGTTATCATTTTGAATTTTTTATAAGGAAATTATGAGGATTTTATGATCTCAATATAGTAATGGTCTGTTTTTTACAAATGTGTTAGATATATGAAAAAGCTAAGTTAGAATATTTGAATAAAATCATGAAAAAGATTGTCAACGACAATCTAAAATAATTAGGAAAATTATTAGATAGAATTAATTTCTTCATTTGAAATGACTTTTATATCAGCAGATTGATATATAATTAATCCAATAATGACGATAATACAACCAATCAATTTGTTAAGGGTGAAGACGTGATAGATATAATAGTCTAGTATCATTCCACTAAGTAATTGAGAGATAAAAGTAATTAGAGTTAGCTTGATTGGAGTAACTTTGGAAACGACGATGTTTAAAATTAGAACATTAAAGACACCAATTATTCCTCCAACTAACATTATTAGATCTATCTTTGTAAATGAAATGTTTTTGAATGCTGGTAACAGGGTAAAAAATAAGAGAATTGAACTAGTAAGCAAACCAGTAAAGTAATTAAAGAAAGTGCTTTGATAAGGACCGATTTTTTTTGCTAAATATCCATTTATGGAACGGCTTAAAACAATAGTCATACCGCTAGCTATTGCACATATTATTGCAATCATTTAACCATCACTCCAATTCCAATTGTGACAATTATTAAACTTAACCATTTAAGTGGTGTTAGTTTTCTTTTTAATGACCCTAGCCAGCCTTTAGATTCTAGGATGATAGAAATAATCATTTGACCCAGTAAGCCTAATGCTGTTAACAAAGCTGCACCGATATTATTGACAGCGATAATATTAAAAATTACAGTTAGTACACCAATTACTCCGCCGGTGTATAAAATAAAGGGTAAATGATGTTTAAAGGAAATTTCTTGCTTTTTTAAAAACATGATCAAGGTAAAAGTAATTAAACCAATCAAATGAATAATAATGGTTGCTAGATAAACACCACAGTGGGCAGATAGTTGACCATTAAAAATATTCATGGTCGATACGATTAAACCACATAAAAAAGATAATAATAAATACATAGTTAACACCTCCAAATTTATTATAAAGAAAAGATATTGCTTTTAAATACGACATATGTCATATTTAAGGTGGTGATATATATGAAAAATCGAGAGTATTATATCAATTTGCTTAAAGTTGAGCAGATGATGAGTGATGATAATTATCAGTATCTTGAATTATGTGAGTTTTCTAAGGCTGAACATCTATTACATCAAGGGCAGATATTAGAATATTTATATATTCTTGTATCTGGAAGAATTAAAAGCTGTCGAACGACTGCGAATGGAACAACAGTTTTATCAGCTTTTTCTAATCCAATCACAGTTACTGGAGAAGTTGAATTTCTAAATCATCATGAAGTCACTAATGATGTTTACGCACTCAAAAATACAGTTTGTTTTAGAATATCAGTGGCGCAATATGAAGATATTTTATTACATGATTTAATATTTATGCGTTATTTAGCACGAACACTTTCAAATCGGCTATATCATGCTAATCATAATACTGCTATTTCAATTAATTATCCAGTTGAAAATCGTTTAGCTTCATATCTTATTTCGAGTGCTCAACAATTGATCATCAAGGATAATTTTGTTCAAGTAGCAGAAATGATCGGGTGCAGTTATCGTCAGTTACAGCGAGTCTTAAATGACTTTTGTCAGTGTGGGTATCTTTGTAAGGTTAAACGAGGCAATTACTTGATTACGGATGAAAGTGCATTAAAAGCATTAGGTCAGGATTTGTATTATATATAAAAACTAGGGTGGCTATGGCCATCCTAGTTATCGTCATGAAGAATAATTGTATTAAAAGCAAGCGTTGGGCCTACTGCAATTACACGTTGATTTGCAGAACCTTTCCAATGTAATTGAGGATCTAATTGGGTAATTTCAAAGCGCCCATCAACGATTACATCAATATTTTTGATAAAATCAATCGTTTTAATATCATCAAATTGGAAACCGGTATATAGCCAAATTGTTTTATCAGGATAACGTTCTTTAATTTCTTTAATCAATTGACCAACTTCATTAATTGAGGAAGGGTGGAGCGGATCACCACCACTGAAAGTAATTCCAGAAATGTAATCTTTATCAAGTTCTGTAAAGATTTCAGCTTTAGCTTCAGCATCAAAAGGAATACCGCTAGTGACATCCCATGTTTGAGGGTTGTGACATCCCGGACATCGATGGGTACATCCTGAAAGCCAAAGAACTACTCGGAGCCCTTCACCATTTAACATATCATCTTTTGTTATATTATGATAATTCATTACATTGATTTCCGATCTGCAATTTCTGCCATTTTTGCATCATTTAAACGCGTATCCCCTTTAACTCGTGAATATGATAAATAACCGTTCATCCGATCTATCTTTGTTAAGTTTTTACTTCCACATTTTGGGCAAACATCCATATTTAATTCTTCATGGCCACAATCATCGCAATAGGATAATGATAGATTTACACCTTCATAAAAGCCTAATCTCATTGCACGTTTAAGTAAGGTTTTAAAAGCTTGCATGTTGTAATCGATTGGATATTTGACATATTGAATCTTACCGCCATTACATAAGTCCCAAAAACGTTTTTCTTTATCTTGTTTTTCAATAGGACTAATTTCTTCAGAAACATGACAATGGAAAGAGTTGCTGACATAATCACGGTCACTAACGTTTTCAATTACACCATGTTTTTTTCGGAATTGTTGCACTTGAAGACCACAGAGGTTTTCTGCTGGGGTCCCATAAATAGCATATAAACGACCATCTTCCTCTTTGAATTTTTCAACCATTTGATTAATATGTTCCATTGTTTTTAAAGCAAATGAACCATCTTCAACTAATGATTTTTTATGTGCTAACTGTTCTAATTCATTTAAAGCAGTTATTCCAAAAGAAGCAGTAGCAGATTTTAAAATAGGTTTGATTTTATCATGTAGACCAAGATGCCCACCATAGAAGCCTCCTTCACAATAAGCAAGAGGATTAACAGAGGCTTTCATCTCACCAAGATAATCATATGTTCGTAAATGTAACTTTCTAATTAAGTTTAAATAATAATCTAATACATCAAAGAAAGGTTTACTTTCTTGTTTTGCTTTAGCATAAATAAGAGGCAAGTGGAGACTGATCGCTCCAATATTAAAGCGTCCTACAAATACGGGAGTATCATTTTCATCAACAGGATGCATTCCTCCTCGACGATACCAAGGTGATAAAAAGGCCCGGCATCCCATTGGAGAGATGATTTCTCCATATTTTTTGTAGATTGAAGCTACATATCCTTCACCTGATAAGCTGAGCCAGTCAGGATACATTGTTTTGCTTGAACATAATACTGCTGCTTCAAATAATTCTTCAAGATCTTTACCCTCGCCATGGAGTTCTTCATCATATAAGAAAACAATCTTAGGAAATAAAACCGGTTTTTTATTTCCTTTTTTTCCTTGTCCACGTCGACGAACATGAAGCATTTCAATTGAAGCCATTTTCGCAAATTTGCCAGTTCCTGTTCCTGTCGACATTGTAATAAAAGGGTAGTCACCTCGGCTGGATGAAACTGAATTAAATTTATATTCCCATCCTTGGAACCCTTGTCTAAATTCATTTAAAACATCACCCTCAGCTACTTTTGAAGCAGTTTCTGGATCTAATCCTAAACTTAGATATTTTTCATAAAATAAATCAAAAGTCTTGATGGCATATGGTTCTAATAATAAATCAACGCTAGGAACAGTAAAACCACCATATTGTTGACTAGCTGCTGATAAAGTAATATCACCAATTACATCGAAAGCTACGTCTAGAGTTTTAGGTTCATTATACCAAAGATTTCCCATTTCAAATCCACCTTCAAGAACGCTTTTAACATCAAAAAGGCAGCAGTTCATTGTATCACGGCGGGCAGACATATCATGAATATAGATATAACCATCACGAATAGCTTGTAGTTCTTCAGTCGTAAGGAAGAATTTTTTATATAACTCTTTATTTAATTCATTAAAAATCAAACTTCGTTTGGTCGATACTAAAGCACTATCAGTATTACTGTTTTCTTTATCTCCAATATACATGATTGATTGTGATTTTTTATAGACCTCATCTAACATTGCCACGAAGTCTTGTTTGTAGTTCCGGTAATCACGATAGCTTTTTGCTACTTTAGGGTTGATTGCATCTAAAGCACCTTCAACAACATTGTGCATTTGAGAGATAGTAATTTCATTGCTATTGAAATCTTTAACTCGGGCTTCAACAAAATCACAAATTTGTGCTTCTTCACCTTCTTTGAATTTATATAAACAGCGTGTCGCAGATTTATTGATTGCTGTTACAACTTTTTGTATATTAAAAAGCTCTTTAGTATTATCTTTCTTGATTACGTACATTCTTTTGTCCTCCATAATAAGTTTCGTAAATTAGTATATTAGAGAATTATCGACTTGAAAAGTAAAATGCTCTATTAGTAGTAAACAAATATTTTTTGTTAATATTTTAGGAAAATAGCAATTATTTTTGTTAGATGATGATAGTACTAGATGTATCAAAATAGATAATTTACTAATTTTCTAAAATTGAAAAAAACTAGAGAAATTAATATAAATATCAGTTATAATTAATATTTGTGTGCATTGCCAATTGAATATTTTAATGAGGTGATGATGCGTATTATTTTTATAAAAAAAGTTTTAGTGTTAACATAATAAAAGAGATTTTTAGGAGGGAACAGAATGAAAGTTATTAAAAGAGATGGGCAAAGCGTTGAGTTTGATGCTTCAAAAATTGAAAAAGCAATTTTAAAAGCAATGCAGTGCGGAAGCGGGATCGTTGATTCTAAATGTGCTCATGATATTGCTGTAGAGATAGAAAACTGGCATCAATTCAGTGATAATAATATTTCGATATATCGAATTGAGGGACAAGTTTTTGAAAAATTAATTGAAAAAGGACAAATCTTAACTGCTAAAGCATATGAAGGATATCGTAAAGTTCGGGAGTTTCAAAGAGAAACAAATACGATTGACAAAGAGATATATGGAATTGTAAACCAAACTAATAAAGAAGCAATGGAAGAAAATTCAAATAAAGATGCTACAGTTTTAGCAACTCAAAGAGATTTGATTGCTGGTGAATTTTCAAAAGATTATTGTCGGCGGCTATTATTACCACCTAAAATTGTTCAGGCACATGATGATGGAATCATTCATTTCCATGATATGGATTACTATATCCAAAAAATGCATAATTGCGATCTTGTCAATTTAAAGGATATGTTTGCTAAAGGAACAGTTATTAATGATAAGTTGATTGAAACACCTAAATCATTACAAACAGCTTGTACTGTGGCAACTCAAATCGTACAACAAGTAGCTAATGGTCAATATGGTGGACAAACTATCTCATTAGCTCATTTATCACCATATGTGCGTTTAAGTTATGAGAAGCACCAACGAAATGTTCGTAATGAAGGTCGTTTGATTGGAATTGACTATAGTGAAGAACAAATTATTAAGATTGCTAAATCACGCCTACAAGATGAAATTAAAGCCGGAATTCAAACGATTCAATATCAAATTAATACTTTCTCAACTACTAATGGACAAGCACCATTTTTATCAGTGTTTATGTATTTAAGAGAAGAACCTGAATATATTGAAGAAACAGCAATGCTAATTGAAGAAACATTAAAACAACGATTTATTGGAATGAAAAATCCTGTTGGGGCTTATGTGACACCAGCTTTCCCAAAACTTTTATATGTTCTTGATGATAATAATGTACCGCAAGATAGTAAGTATCGTTATTTAACGGATTTAGCAGTTAAATGTGTCTCAAAGAGAATGATGCCAGATTTTATTTCTGCTAAGATCATGCGTGAAAACTATGAGGGACAAGTATTCCCTTGCATGGGATGCCGTAGTTTCTTATCACCATGGAAAGATGAAAATGGTGAATACAAGTGGTATGGTCGTTTTAATCAAGGAGTAGTGACATTGAATCTTGCTGATGCTGGTCTGTCAGCTAATCATAAATTAGATAACTTTTGGAAAATCTTAGATGAACGTTTAGAATTATGTAAAGAGGCCTTGATGTTACGTCATGAAAGTTTAAAAGGAACACTAGCAGATGTTAGCCCGATTCATTGGCGTTATGGAGCTTTAGCTCGTTTAGAGTCAGGGGAACCAATTGATAAGCTTTTGGAAAATGGGTATTCAACGATTTCCTTAGGGTATATTGGTTTATATGAATGTGTTGTAGCTTTAATTGGTCAAACTCATACTTCTAAAGAAGGAAATGAGTTAGCAACAAAGATCATGGAACGTTTAAGAAGTGCTTGTGACAGCTGGAAAGAAGAAACAGGATTAGGTTTTGGTTTATATGGAACTCCAGCAGAATCAACTACATATACATTCGCTAGAGCATTAAAGAAACGTTTTGGAATTGTTGAAGGAATTACTGATAAGGATTATTTAACAAATTCATACCATGTTAATGTTAAAGAACATATTGATGCTTTTGATAAACTGCAAGTTGAAGCAAAATTCCAAAAAGTATCTTCTGGCGGAGCAATCAGTTATGTTGAAGTCACTAATATGTCAGAAAATTTAGATGCTTTATCAGCGTTGATTGACTATATGTATAACACAATTCAATATGCAGAGATTAATACAAAATCAGATTATTGTCAGGAATGCGGATTTGACGGCGAAATCTTACTAGATGAAAATCGGGAATGGTATTGTCCAAATTGTGGAAATCGTAATCATAAAACTTTAAATGTTTGTCGTCGTACTTGTGGTTATTTAGGTGATAATTTCTGGAATCAAGGTAGAACACAAGAAATTGCTGAACGTTTTGTTCACTTAGATAATCATCTTTATGGTGAGTAACGATGAGATATGCTCAAATTCGAAAAACGGATATTGCTAACGGAGAAGGAATTAGGGTATCTTTATATGTTCAAGGTTGTAAACGACATTGTCCAAACTGTTTTAATCCCGAAACTTGGGATTTTACTGGCGGGAATAAATTTGATTTAAAAACTGAAAATATTTTAATTAAATTAGTAAATCAGCCGCATATCGTAGGAATCACGATTCTTGGTGGTGAACCATTAGAGTTGGAAAATCGCCAGGATGTTTCCATTTTATTAAAACATCTTAAGGAACAATGTCCTAATAAGACAATCTGGTTATATTCTTCTTTCTTATATGAAGAAATCAAAGATTTTGATGTTGAGATTTTATCATATTTAGATGTTTTAATTGATGGACCGTTTGTTGAAGCATTGAAGGATCGTAAATTAAGATTCCGTGGATCCTCAAATCAACGATTAATAGATGTAAAAAAATCATTAGCTAATGATGAGGTTATTTTATATCAAGATAGCCGTTATTATAAAAATGATAAAGAGGTATGACCATATCATACCTTTTTTACATAAGTAATATTTTTAAGTGTTGAAGACATATCTACGAGATATTTAAATAGATGATTTCAAGAAAAAATGAAACTCAAATTTTTCTTTCTAGTAATTAGAATCAAGATATCTTATAATATAAGGAAAGGTTAAGGGATATTTTATGAGTAATATAAGGATTCAATTATTAAATGTAATCAATAGAGAATCATCAAATTCAATGAATTTTATTATCGCACAGTATATTTTAGAAAATCTTGATAGGCGAAAGGTAATTACTACTAAAGAATTAGCTGATAATTGTAATGTATCAAAGTCTTCAATTAGCCGCTTCTGTCGTAAAATCGGGTATGAGGATTTTATGGAGCTTCAATATGCGATTGCAACATATAACTCATTTATTGCAGAAAGATTTTCTCATATTGATGGTGTTACAACCAAAGATTATGTTGTGAACTATTTCGAACGTTCTAAAGAAATAATTAATTATTTAAATCAAAATATGGATACGGACACTCTCGAAGAGTTAGTTAAAGATATTCATGACTATAAGAGAGTAGTTTTAATGGGACATGTTCAATCTAGTTTTCCGGCTATTTCCCTTCAATATTATTTAACGATTTTACATAAATTCATTTATTCAACACAGGATCCAAATGAACAAAGAGAAATGCTGGAGACTTTAGATGATCAAAATCTGATTATTATTTTTAGTGCCGGGGGAAGATTTTTAGAAAGAGTGCTGGATCGTTTGAGTGTTATGGATAGAGAAAATGGTCCTAAAATATATATGATAACTGCAAATAAGTTAAAACATTTTCCTTTTGTTCATAAATATATTGAATTATCTGAAGAATTTAGTTATTCATCGTCCGTTATATTAGAGATGTATTCTAATCTTATTTCGCTTATTTATCATAAAAAATATACTGATAATTATTATTGATGATAAAGTAAGAGATTTAAGCAAGAGTAGTTAAATGTGTTTCATAAATAACAAAATCCAAGGCTTAAAAGCCTTGATTTTATTTTCCTGTTCATATGAGAATTAGTGGAATAGTCTAAGAAAATATAAGTCTTTTAAAAGAGAGTGAGGATATAATAGTATGACGATCAAGCGCTCAATAGCTAAGGACTTGATCAACATATTCTTATCTCTTTTTTAATAAATGACAAATAGTTATTAAAGGTAAGCTTTTGTTTCATGTTTTGAAACAGTGTGCCAGCTTGTGAAAAATCACAGATTAAGTGATTTTTTTTATTATACTAACAGTGTGATAAGACAGGTACAGGAGGACAAAATATGAATTATCCATTTAAAATGTATTGGGGAAGTGCCAGTGCAGACTTTCAATATGAAGGTGGATTTAATGAAGGAAAAAGAGGACTCATTACACATGACATTGTGACTGATGGTTCGTACACAACCCTTAGAAGGCTTACATACAGATTGCCGGATGGAACGTTAGGTTCAGTTGCATATAGAGAATCATTTCCAGAAGGTGCAGTAGGGTGTATTCACGATCATGTTTATTATCCTAGTCATAATGCGGTTGATTTTTATCATCACTATAAAGAGGATATTAAGTTATTAGCAGAAATGGGATTATCAATGATGAGATTTGGAATCTGCTGGACAAGAATTTATCCTACTGGTGAGGAAAAAACTCCGAATGAAGAAGGTTTACAGTTTTATGAAGATGTCATTGATGAATGTTTAACATACAATATTGAACCAATGATTACAATTTGCCATGATGAGCTTCCTTTATATCTTGCTAATAAATATGATGGCTGGTCTAATCGAATAATGATTGATTTGTATGAAAAGTTATGTAATGCGTTATTTGAAAGGTTTAAAGGAAAAGTCAAATACTGGCTTACGTTTAATGAACTTAATGTACTTCAAGGATTCTCGCATCTGGGTACAAGAAATTCAGATGCTCAAACTACTTGGCAGGCAATTCATCATTTGTTTATCGCCAGTGCCAGGGCTAAAATTTTAGCAAAAAAAATTATGCCAAAAGCAATGTTAGGAGCAATGTATGCAACTAGTCCATCGTATCCTAAAACGTGTCATCCTGATGATCAACTTGCATGGATGAAACAAAGGAGAAGACTATTCTATTTTTCAGATGTAATGCTTAGAGGTTATTATCCAAGCTTTGCACGAAGTTTCTGGGATGAATATAAGGTGACTATAAGAATGGAAGAAAATGATGAAGAAATCTTAAAAGAAGGAACCTTAGACTTTTATTCATTTAGCTGTTATAGATCAACAACGATTGGGAAAGACGATAAATTAGGAATCATCGCATTACCATTCGGTGAAAATCCATATTTAAAATCTACACCCTGGGGATGGCCTATTGATCCAGTTAGTATACGATATGTGTTAAATGAAGTGTATGATCGTTATCAAAAACCAATTTTTATTGTCGAAAATGGTTTGGGCGAAGTCGATAAACCGGATGAAAATAATTTTGTAAACGATACATATAGAATCAATTATCTAAATGACCATTTCTTAGAAATAAAAAAGGCGGTAGAAATTGATAGGGTACCAGTTTTAGGATATACCATGTGGGGAGGCATCGATCTAGTATCACTAAGCACTGGTGAGATGAAAAAACGTTATGGCTGGGTCTATGTGGATATGGACGATAAAGGAAATGGCTCTAAAAAGAGATATCCCAAAGCATCATTTTACTGGATGAAAGAGTTTATTAAATCAAATGGAAATATTTTAAAAGAAAATAATCAGGGGGAATGATCATGACTTATACAGAATTAGGAAAACAAATCATTGCGTATGTAGGTGGTAAAGATAATGTAAAAAATATCATGCACTGTATGACTCGCTTACGCATGAATTTAAAAGATAATACTAAAGTAGAAATTGAAAAACTAGAGGCTTTAAAAGATGTATTAAAAGTGCAGTTTAAAAATGAACAATTACAGGTAGTAATTGGACCACAGGTAAGTGAAATTTATCAGACGATTGAAAAAGATTTCAATTTTTCTGAAGCAGATAATTTAGAAGAAAAAGAGAAACAAGGAATTGTCAAAAGCTTTTTAAATATATTATCAAGTGTATTTGTGCCAGTTATTCCTGCAATTGCTAGTGCTGGTATGTTGAAAGCAATCATTGCATTAATTAAAGCATTTGAGATTATTCCTCAAGATAATGGTGTCTTTATCGTATTTAATATGATGGCAGATGTTGCATTTTATTTCTTACCAATCTTGTTGGCAGCATCAGCATCAAAGATTTTTAATACGAATCGAATGATTTCAATTGTATTAGCAGCTACTCTCATTCATCCGACTTTTACAACTCTTGTTGCTGATACAGAAGCATCATTATCATTCTTTGGTTTACCAGTACCTTTGATTAATTATGCTAGTTCAGTTGTACCGGTAATTTTGTCAGTATGGATTTTATCTTATATATATCGTTATGTAGATAAAATAATGCCAAATGCACTAAAAGTAATTTTTACTCCAACAATTTCACTTTTAATTATGGTTCCATTAATGCTGGTTGTGTTAGGGCCTCTAGGTAACTATGTTGGTGTACTTATTTCATATTGTGTGGGAGGACTATTTACATTTAATCGCTTTATTGGGGGATTTATCTTATCATTCATTAGACCATTGTTAGTAATTACAGGTATGCATCAGGCATTTACCCCTGTTATTTTTCAAAATTTGGCAGAACGCGGAGGAGATTTCTTGCTTCCTACAATGATGATGTCTACAATGGGTCAATTTGGTGCAGTTGCCGCAATGATTTTTAAAACAAGAAATAAAGAAAAAAGAACAATTAGAACTTCTGCAAGTATATCAGCTATCTTAGGAATCACAGAACCAGCTTTATATACAGTTCTTATCCACAATAGAAAAGCATTAATATCAGCTTGTTTAGGTGGAGCACTGGGTGGTGCATTTATTTCGATGACCGGTTTTGAACTGCCAGCATTTGCTTCTAGTAGTATTGTTAGTTTACCAATTTATTTACAGGTAAATGTTACAAATGTAATTACTGCTTTCTTGATTAGTATTATATCGTCTTTTGTTATTGCAATGCTTCTTGTGAAAACTGAAAAAGACGAGATTGTTGAAACAAATGGTATAATTTCTCCAATAGCAGGAAAATTAATTTCACTAAGTGATGTTAATGATGAAACTTTTTCAAAGGAAGTAATGGGAAAGGGGTTTGCAATTATTCCGGCAGAAGGAAAAGTTATTGCACCGTTTAATGGTACAGTAAACGCAGTATTTCCAACTAATCATGCAATCGGAATCACATCGGAATCAGGAGTAGAGCTTTTAATTCATGTAGGTATTGATACTGTGGAATTAGGGGGAAAGTATTTTGAAGCAATGGTAAAACAAGGCGCAAAAGTTAATAAAGGTGATGTCCTGCTAGCATTTGATTTAAATGAAATTAGTAAACATTACGATTCAACTACCTCAGTAATCTTTTTAAATAAACCGGATGCTCGCTTAAATTCGGATATTAATAAGGATGTTATGTTAGGCCAAACACTAAATATTGATTTTAACTAAAACTAAATAAACACATCTAGATAAAAAGCAGGTAAAGAGTTGTTCTGAACTGCTCCCTCCTAGGTGACAAGTCATTAATTTACTTGTCTACTTAGAAGGGAGCATATCATTCATCAGTTTACCTATTTTTTCTTTTATAATAATATAAATAAAATCACTTCATAAATATATAGGAAAAGTTTGGAAATGAGACTAAATCTATAGTATAAAAATTATAACTCATAATAATAAAGATTGTTTAAAAAGAAAATTTTGATATAATGCATAGAAGTAACTAAATATTAAGAGGTGCAAGATTGATAGGGCAATTAAAAATTGGTTAGAATAAATAAAAAATATGTTTAATTAGCGAACTGCTCAATTGCTTTATTTTATATCAATTAATCAAATAAATTTAGATTTATTAAGAGACAAAAGATAGATTAATGTACCTTATTAGTTAAATATGTGCTATACTGTTTTTGTTGAAAATTTTATTAGGGAGTAGAAAAATGATCGGTTATTATAGTTATACGGTTATTCTTACATATTTGTCATTGATATTTGCAATGGCAGGGATTCATTTATCTTTTAATGGGATGTATCAATGGGCATTTATTTGCTTAATTATGTGTGGTATTTGTGATACTTTTGATGGTATGGTAGCACGTAGTAAGAAAAATCGTACAGATGAAGAAAAGCGTTTTGGAATCCAGATAGATTCTTTATGTGATTTAGTGGCGTTTGGAGTTTTTCCGGCTATTTTAGGGTATAATGTTGGATTAAGTTCAATTGGATGGCTAGCAATAGAGATATTTTATGTTCTAGCTGCGGTTATTAGACTTGCATATTTTAATGTTAAAGAAGAGACAAGACAAAAAGAAACAACAGAAAAGAGAAAGTATTATCAAGGCTTGCCAGTGACAACATCATCATTTATTTTGCCGATGGCATATGCTTTGCGATATGTTATTTTTCAGTTGGATTATCTTTATGGTGCTTTGATGTTGATTACAGGGATTTTATTTATTGTTGATTTTAAAGTTCCTAAAGTACAGTCAAAAGGCTTAGCGGCTTTAGGGGTATTAGTTATTGTAGAGTTGATTCAAATCGTGGTGACAAAATGATAGTCGTTGATCGTTTAGGGAATGTTCAAACTAACGGTGAGGGCCAAAATAACTTATTAAAGAAACTTTATGGCACATTTCTTGGTAGATGTGCTTTAAAAATCCTTGTATGCAAGTTTGTTAGTGATTTAGGTGGCTGGTATATGAATTCTAGTTTATCAAAACGAAGAATTGCACCGTTTATTAAAGAAAATAAAATAGATATGTCGCAGTATGAACAAAGAGAGTTTAAGAGTTATAATGACTTTTTTACTCGTAAAATAGTTGATGGAAAACGCCCTTTTTTAGCTGATGATAATGTTTTGATTAGCCCAGCTGATTCTAAGTTATCATGTTATAAAATTGATAAAGATAGCCGTTTTATGATTAAAGATACAAGGTATTCATTGGGGGAATTATTAGAAGACGATGAGTTAGCTAAGGAATATATGAATGGTTATTGGATGATTTTTAGATTGACAGTAGATGATTATCATCGTTATAGTTTTATTGATGATGGGAAAATTATAGGAAATAAATATATTAAAGGTAGATTTCATACAGTTAATCCTATTGCTAATGATTATTATCCGATTTATAAGCAGAATAGTCGCAGCTATACGATAATTGAATCTAAAAATTTTGGTAAAATGATTCAAATGGAAGTTGGTGCGATGATGGTTGGTAGAATCGTTAACCATGATAAGAAACAATGTTTTAAAGGTGAAGAAAAAGGTTACTTTGAATTTGGCGGTTCAACAGTAATTATTTTATTAAAAGAAAATCAAGTTGTTATTGATAACGATATAATTGAAAATAGTATGAATGATAAAGAGACCGTAGTTAAACTAGGTGAAACTATTGGGAAGAAATATTAATGAGGGAGGCTAAATAATGACAAAGATAATTGCGATTACAAACCAAAAAGGTGGCGTTGGTAAGACTACGACGAGTATTAATTTAGCGGCCGCTCTAGCAAATGCTAAAAATCGGGTTCTTCTTGTGGACATGGATCCACAGGCTAACGCAACTCAAGGGATTGGAATTGACCGCGATCATATTGAATTATCAACATACAATATAATTGTTGAAGAGTGTAATATTAATGATGTTATCGTTCCTTCATATATTGCTAAATTAGATGTAGCACCAGGTAGTATTGATCTAGCAGGGGCGGATCTTGAATTAGCGAACGTAAAAAAAGGTCGTGAACAACGCTTAAAAAAAGCGCTTGATAAAATAAAGGATAGATACGATTATATTATTATTGATTGTCCACCAGCATTAGGTTTATTAAATACAAATGCACTTACTGCGTGTAATTCGGTTTTAATACCAGTTCAGTGTGAGTATTATGCATTAGAAGGATTGACACAATTATTAAATACTGTTTTATTAACTCAAAGTGTTTTCAACCCACAATTAACAATTGAAGGAGTATTACTAACAATGCTTGATCAAAGAACCAATTTAGGGGTTGAAGTATCACAGGAAGTACGCAAATATTTTAAAGAAAAAGTTTATAAAACAGCGATTCCAAGAAATATTAAATTATCAGAGGCCCCTTCTGAAGGACTAGCTATTTTTGATTATGATAATAATTCTGAAGGAGCTCGCGCTTATCGAGATTTTGCAAAGGAAGTGTGTAAACGAAATGCCAAATAATACAACAAAAAGTGCCCCAGCAAAGATGGCGGCTAAAAAAACAGCAACTAAGAAAACAGTAACTACAACTAAAAAGCCTGCTGCTCGTAAGCCAGCAACAACTAAAAATAAAAAGTTAGGTAAAGGGTTAGATGCTATTTTTGGTGGAGATATTAGTACTTTGATTGATGATATTGAAAAAAATACACCTGAATCAAAACAGATAACAGTTTCTTTAGAAGAAATTCGTCCTAATCCTTATCAGCCTCGTAAATTATTTGATGAAGAAAAGCTACAAGAACTTGCAATTTCGATTAAAGAGCACGGTGTTTTTCAACCGGTGATTTTAAAGAAATCAATCCAGGGATATGAAATTGTGGCTGGTGAAAGAAGATGTCGGGCGGCTAAAATTGCGGGATTAGTAGAAATACCTGCAATTATTGTAGATTTTACAGATCAACAAATGATGGAAATTGCATTATTGGAAAATATTCAAAGAGAGAATTTAAATTCTATTGAAGAAGCTAAAGCCTACCAAATGATGATGGAGAGATTGAATCTTAAGCAAGATGAATTAGCTAAAAGAATTGGTAAATCAAGAAGTTATATTGCAAATACGTTAAGATTATTACAATTACCTGAAATGATTCAAAATTATGTACTTGAAGGAAAAATTACAATGGGGCATGCTCGTTGTTTAATTACTCTTCCTCAAGAAAAAGCCGAAAGTTTAGCTACTCGTTGTATTGAAGAAGGCTTATCAGTTCGTGATGTTGAAAACATTGTTAAGGGAATTGAATTAGGCAATAGTCGTAAAGATCGTCCTAAAGTTGAAAAACCAAAGGAATATGTCTATGTTGAAGGGTTATTAAGAAAGAAATTTAGAACTAAGATTAAGGTTGATGAAAAGGCTGTAACAATCAAATATACTGATACTAAAGATTTAAATCGGATTTTAGAGTTAATGGGAGTAATTGAGGAAAGTTAAGCTTCGATATCATTAAGTTAAGTATTTGATGACACGTGAGGAGTTCATAAAAACATGAGCCCCTCTTTTTCTGTGTTTGAAAGAATACTATCAAAATTAGTTAATTTGGTTATACTTATAATTAAGAATTCTAAAAGTAGTAAAGTATTTATAGGGGGTTAATATGAAGACAGGAATCTATTATTTTTCAGCAACCGGCAATAGTTTGACAACAGCAAAACTATTAGCAGCATCTCTTGATGGGCAATGTGATGTTATATCGCTTGCAGCACTTCACAATAAACAAGATATCGAAGTTGATTATGAGCGAGTGGGGTTTGTTTTTCCAATATACTATGGGGATATGCCATATCTTATAAGGGATACTATTAGAAAAATGAAATTTAAGCAGAATACTTATATTTTTATATTCACAACATATAGAGGACATCCCGGAGATGTAGCAAAAAGATTTGATAATCTTTTACAAGAAAAAAATTTAAGTTTAGCACTAAGTAAGGGAATCCCAATGCCTGGTAATAGTTATTTGAGTACTGTTGAACAAATAAAAGACACATTAGCTAATCAAAAGACAAATATCAAAAAACTTGTAAAATCAATAATAGAACAAGATAAGATAGATTATTCATTATTACCTGAAGTTGAAAATTCTGCAGTATATAAAGCTTGTAATATGCGTGGAATTAAAGCTGACGAGAAGTGTATCGGGTGCCAAACATGTATAAAAGTTTGTCCAATGAATAATATTGAGTTGATTGAAGGAAAAATTAAAATTAAAGATAATTGTATGACCTGTTTAGCGTGTTTTCATTGGTGTCCAACAGCAGCGATATATATGTCTAAAGAAAAAGAAATTGAAAGAAGAGAGAAATATCATCATCCAGATGTCCGTTTAACAGATATTATCAAGCAAAAGTATAATGAATTTGTAGAGTAAGCTTCTTATTGTTGATATTTAAAATAGCTGTTTATTATATTTAAGCACAATAATTTATTTGGTGAGTATAGCTATTTAGTGCCATTTTCTTAAAAAGTATTAATTATTGCATGAATGGTTGACAGTGCCCTAGGTTGTTAGAGTATAGTGAATATATAGACTAGGGGGAATTTGAAATGATTGAAGTAAATGGTTTAACAAAAATTTATGATGGCTTTAGAGCTGTTGATAATGTTGATTTAGTTGCTAAAGGGGGAAAAGTCACAATCTTACTTGGACCAAATGGGGCTGGTAAATCAACAACGATCAAAAGTATTGCTAATCTTTTGAAATTTGATGGAGAGATTAAAATTTGTGGTTATCCTAATGATAGTATTGAGGCTAAACGTTGTTTTGGATATGTTCCAGAAACACCGATTTTGTATGATCTGCTTACTATTGATGAGCATATTGATTTTATTGGAAATGCGTATCGAGTAGACAATTATCACGAGATTGCGAATAAATATCTTGAATTATTTAAATTAACAGGGAAAAGGAAAAGCATGGCTAAAGAGTTATCCAAAGGGATGACACAGAAGCTGAGTATGTTATTAGCACTCTTAATCCAGCCACAAGCTTTATTAGTCGATGAACCGATGGTGGGATTAGATCCAGCTAGTATTGAAGATGTTTTAAAAATTTTTACGTTGCTAAAGGAAGAAGGTTGTGCAGTTTTTGTTAGTACCCATATCATTGATATTATTAAGGATATTTATGATGAAGCTTATATTATGAATAAAGGTAAAATTATTAAACACGTTTTACGTGATGAATTAGAAGATGAATCGTTAAAACAATATTTCTTTGAGTTAACGGATGGTGAGTAAGATGAAACCGTTATTAAAACTATGGTTATTAAAAATCAAAGGGACAATCAGAAACTTATTTAAACGTAAAGCAAGTGGAGTATTTGTTATTATTATGATTCTATTCTATGGTGCAATGATCGTTAGTTTATTCAATGTGGATGCAGGTCAAATTATGGCTGTTAATAATATAGATTTGCACATGGGAATTTTATTATTAATTGGTTTTCAAGCAATTATGCTATTTGCAACATTGATGCAGTCAAAAAAAGCTTTATTTACAGGTGAGGATGCATTCTATCTTTTTACAGGTCCTTTTACTAGAAGACAAGTAATGAGCTATTTAACTTTCCAAACAATTATTCAGGCCTTTCTACTTGCTTTGATTAGTTTAGTATTTTTAGCTGCATTTAGCGGTGGTGCCGGATTTAATTTTATTTTTATTGTGCTAGCTTACTTAGCATCTGTTATCACTGTTTTGTTTTTCTTATTATTAACAGATTATCTTTATGTTTTATCAATTGGGGATAAGAAATATCGTAAGTATTCGAAAATCATTCCTGGTATTATTATTGCTTTTGTTGTAATTATCGTTTTGGTTTTATATCTTCAAACGGGTAATTATCATACTTTGTTTATGGATTTTGTGCAATCAAATTTATTTTATGTAGTTCCTATTTTTGGGTGGATGAAGTTAGCTTTGATTGCTTATGTTGAGCATAACTATTTGTTAGTAACATTAGGATATCTTTTGTTGTGTGGAGCTGTAATCTTAGTATATGTTTTATTTATTGGTTATCGAGGTAATTTTTATGAACAGGCTTTACAAGATTCTCTAGATTTATCAAAACGAATGAAAGCGGCCAAAGCCGGAGATCAGGAGGCTTTAAGAAATAAGAAAGTAAAGCTTGGGATTAAGGGGGAGTTTCGCCAAGGGGCTTATGCTGTAATGTCAAAAAATATTTTATTAATGCGTAAAACTAATAGTTTTATTAGTGTTAGTGATTTGATTTCAATTGGAATATATATTGCAGTAACAATAGCAGTTGACGTTGGGTTTGGAATGTTTATTTATATGATGGTAATTTGGATTTTTTCTTCTTTACAAAATTCAGATTTATCTAAAGAATTAAAAAATTATCAAATTTATTTAATTCCTGATAAGCCGTTTAGTAAATTGATTGCGGTAATCATTCCAACATTTATAAAGATATTTGTTGTTGCAGCTGTTTCTTTTATTGCAATGGGCCTATATTATCATCAAAGTCTAATGATGATCATTGTCTATCTATTAAATGTTATTGGTTATACTAGTATCTTTATTAGTGGAAGTGTACTATCTGTTAGACTTTTAAAGAGTCGAACTTCACCAATGATGGAGAATTTTATGCGAATGATAGTGATGTTGATTGGTGCGATTCCAAGTGCTGTAATCACTACTGCCATCTTGTTGAATAGCGGCACTACCGTGGCGATGATGGCAGCTAGCTATGTTGCACTATTTGTAAACTTTGCAATATCGTTTTTGATTTTATATGGATGTCGTAATATGATGAATGGACGAGAATTAAAAAGTGAATAAATAATATGGGTATTGATTAGTTTTGATCAATACCTTTTTAATTTTGATATTACAGATATATTAACTATTTACTGTTATTAAAATTGTATATAATGAAGTATTCATAAAACGTAGTTGAATAAGTGCTACGTTTTATTTTTAGATAAAGTAAAACTTGGAAAATAAGCTTCTTTTCAGTTTTTGAAAATCCCTTGCCTTAAAGTATAGTAGAAGATTTATAATAAGTGAGAAAATTGGGGGATTTATTATGGAAAAAAAGAGAATTGATATTTTGAACGGAAGTATTTGGGATAAAATACTGGCATTTGCATTACCGTTGGCAGCAACAAGTGTGTTGCAGCAGTTATTTAATTCTGCAGATGTTGCTGTTGTAGGACATTTTTCAGGAAGTAATGCTTTGGCAGCGGTTGGGAGTACCAGCCCGATTACTAATTTATTTATTACAATATTTGTTGGTTTATCAATCGGAGCAAATGTTGTTATTTCGCGGTTTTTAGGGGCTCAAAATGAAAAAGATACTAGTAAAGCAGTGCATACTTCAATATTACTTTCGATTATTAGTGGGATTGTCATTGCTTTAATTGGTGAAGTTATTGCAGTCTGGCTATTGAAAATTATGTCAACACCAAAAGAAGTACTCGATCAAGCTGCTTTGTTTTTACGGATTACGTTTATTGGAATGATTTTTTTAACGATTTATAATTTTGAAGCAGCAATACTAAGGGCCGGTGGAGATACAAAACGACCACTATACTGCTTATTGATTTCTGGTGTTGTAAATGTTACTTTAGGACTATTTTTCGTTGTTGTTTGTAAATTAGATGTTGCAGGAGTAGCATTAGCAACACTGATTGCAGATGCAACTAGTGCTTTATTATTATTTTATATCTTAACTAAAGAACAAGGACCATTGAAATTATCGTTAGAAAAACTAAAAATAGATAAGACTATTACTAAAGATATCTTATTTACTGGGATTCCTGCAGCTATTCAAGGGATGTTATTTAATGTTTCTAATATTATTATTCAATCAGGAATAAACAGTTTAGGAGCTGATGTTGTTGCGGCTTCAACAGTTGGTTTGAATTTTGAAATTTATGTATACTATTTAATAACTGGATTTTCACAAGCTAGTATTACATTCAATAGTCAAAATTATGGAGCAGGCAACTATAAAAGATGTATCAAATCTACTCGAGGCTGTATGATCTTAGGGACTATTTTTACAGTCTCATTAAGTATGATATTTATTGTTTTTGATCGGTTCTTTGCAGGTATATTTACCTCAAATCCTAAAATTGTCGAGTTGGCGACAATCAGAATGACATATATATTAATTTTTGAAGTTTTAAATATGACAATAGAAATTATGTCAGGTAGTCTAAGGGGGTTAGGCAGTCCTATGATTTCAACATTATTATGTGTTATTTTTACTTGCGGGGTTCGGTTAGGTTATATGTTTTTAGTCTTCCCGCATTTCAATACATATAATATGTTATTGATTATTTATCCAATTAGCTGGGCTTTAACAGCTTCATCAATTATAATTGCATATTTTGTTACTAAGAAAAAGAAATTTAATAATTTAGTGGGAGTTTAATTAAACTCCTTTTTATTTAGGTCTAAAGGTACTTATAAATTGTTAGTTATGGTTTTAAAATAGAACTTTAGATACTAAATAAGGGGAATAAACAAAACCTCTAAATATTTATGATATAAATAAATGGGGTGATAAAATGGAAAAACTAATTGCTTTTAATAAGTTTGATAATGAAGATGCTTTTTTGCTTGGTTGTAATTTAGTTGAAAAAGTAAAAAAAGAAAACTTAAAAAATATTAGAATCAGAATTGTTTTAAATCAAGATATTGTTTTTCAATATTTGATGAATGGCAAAAAAGGTGATCAATGGTTAAATCGTAAACAAAACACAGTAGAACTATTTAAATTGCCAACTTATCAAATTTGGCAAGAGAATGAACGAAGTCATTGTTATCAGCAATACACTAATGATGAAAGATATGTGATATGTGGTGGTGCTTATCCTATTATTGTTGGTAAAGGGATGATTGGAAGTGTTATTGTATCTGGATTAGCTCATAATGAGGATCACCAAATAATTGTTGATGTTTTATCAAAATATCATGATGAGAAAAATAAAATATAAATATTATGAATAATAGAAAGGAGTAGTATCTGAAAATGATTAATAATAAATTAGTTTTAGCTTATATTGGGAATGGCAAAAGTGCTAATCGTTACCATTTACCTTTTGTCTTACAAAGATCAGATAAGTTTATTGTTAAAAAGATATTTGATATTAGGATTAGACATGATTTATGGAAAACTATTGATGGAGTTGAGTATGTTGAGGATGTTAATAAGATATTGAATGATCCTAAAATAGATATGGTCGTTATTTGTACAGCTCATCACTTACACTATGATTATGCAAAAATGGTCTTAAATGCTGGAAAGCATTGTTTAGTTGAGAAACCATTCATGGAAAATAGTGCACAGGCTAAAGAGATTTTTGCTCTTGCTGATGAGAAAGGGCTGTATTGCTCAGCATATCAAAATAGGCGCTATGACAGTGATTTTTTAACGGTACAAAAAGTAATAGAGAGTGGGAAATTAGGAGATTTATTAGAATTGGAAATGCATTTTGATTATTATCGTCCGGAGGTTCCAGAAAAAATCAATCATTTTGATCCCGCAATGTCATATTTATATGGGCATGGTTGCCATACATTAGATCAGGTTATTAGTTATTTTGGAAAACCTGATACAATTAATTATGATGTTCGTCAATTATTAGGAGAGGGGCGTTTTAATGATTATTTTGATCTAGATATGTATTATGGAACGTTGAAAGTGTCTGTTAAATCAAGTTATTTTAGAGTTAAAGAAAGACCTAGTTTTGTTGTATATGGTAAGAAGGGAATGTTTATTAAACAGAGCAAGGATCGTCAAGAAGAACATTTAAAATTATTTTATATGCCGACGAATAAAGATTTTGGAGTTGATACACCGGAGCATTATGGTACCCTTATCTATTATGATCAAGATGGTTTTTATCACGAAGAAAAAGTGGTTAGTGTAATAGGGGACTATGCCCGAGTGTATGATGGTATCTATGATTGTATTGTTAAGCATCAGCCTCAGATTATTACTCATGAACAAACATTATTACAAATGGAAATATTGGAAACAGGTATTTCAAAGTTAAAATAATAATTTATTTGTTTTTAGGTTGTAAAGATTACTCAGTCGAGTAATCTTTTTTATTTTATACGATTTTAATAGTACATTACAATTTGTGTAAAACTAATTGAGTATCTAATTATTTACTAAAGATTTGAAAACTTAAATAGGACTAAAAGTACGAAATATTTTACTGATAAATCTAAATAATTGAACTTTTATTCCTGTATCTAGACAATTTATTATTTATGATTATTTTTTTGCTAAGATGAATATGGCTTGAAAAAACTTAATTATCTGCTAGCGAAGATTAAGTACAATGTTTTTAAAAGAGGAGAAGAATTTTATGGATAAATTTCAAGATATATTGATGAAAGTAGGCGTTTTTGCTGCTGAAAATCGTTATCTTTCATCAATCAAGAATGCATTTCAGACTTTTGTTCCATTTACTATTATTGGAGCAATTGGTGTATTATGGTCAAATGTTATTTGTAATGATACCACGGGATTAGGGGCCTTAGTACCAGCGGTAATGAATTTAAGTTTTTTAAATCCAGCTTTTAATGCACTAAATTTTGCGACAATTGGATGTATCAGTGTTGCAATCACATTTTTAGTTGGTGGTGAAATTGGAACAAGTCGAAAAAGCAGTCCAATGTTTTGTGGTTTATTAGCAGTCGTTTCATTATTAACTGTAACTCAAACATCATTAGATATTAAAGCGGGAGGTGAATTAATTCAAACTGTGAGTGGAATCTTTACTAGTTCATTAGGGAGTCAAGGACTATTTACAGGAATGATCGTAGCGATAGTGGCAGTAGAATTATTTTGTGGATTATTTAAACTTGATAAGTTAAAAATCAAATTACCAGATCAAGTACCACCACAAATTGCTAAATCATTTGAATATTTAGTACCTGCATTTATTGAAATTTTGATTATTTCTTTAGTTGGTTTGGGGGTAAATGCGGTATCGGGAGTCTACATTAATGATGTTATTTTTAATGTTATTCAAAAGCCATTACTATATATAGGTGGTTCTTTACCGGGTGTACTAACATTTATGTTTATTAGTTTAGTATTTTGGTCAATTGGATTACATGGTGATAACATGATTGGTGGTGTTTTCAATCCTATTTTAACAACTTTAGCTGTTGAAAATCTTGATGCAATTAAAGCAGGGTTGGAGCCAAGTAATATTGTCAATAATACATTTCATCGGGCTTTCTTCGCCACTGGTGGAACAGGATGTATGTTAGGTTTGACGATAGCTATGTTAATAGTTTGTAAACGTCCAGAAAATAAATCAATTGCACGAATTGCTTTAGTACCTGAATTATTTAATATTGGTGAAGTTAGTATGTTTGGGGTTCCTATTGTAATGAATCCAACTTTAATCATCCCATTTATTTTAGCACCGCTAGTTACTGTTATTTTTGGTTATGTTCTTACAATGCTTCATATTTGTCCAATTATGTATGTCGATTTACCGTGGACAATGCCACCGTTGTTAATTGCATTTTTAGGATCTGGGGGTAATTTTATGGCACCAATTTGTCAATTAGCAGGAATCATTTTATCTGCATTGATCTATTTACCTTTTGTTAAGCTATATGAAAAACAACAGGCACAAATTGAACAAACAGCATAGATGCTTAATAAGCATTACTACTAATAAAAACTAAGTATTAGACTTTATTTAAAGTCATCTTATAATAAAGGTATAGAGATATACCTTTATTATTGTTTAGGAGGAAATGTATGAGTAAGAAATTAGTTGCGTATTTTAGTGCTAGTGGTGTTACAAAAAAAGTCGCACTTAGACTGGCTCAAGAAGAATTAGCGGAATTATTTGAAATTTGTCCAAAGATCGAGTATACAAGTGCTGATTTAAATTGGATGGATGATAATAGTCGCAGTTCTTTAGAAATGAAGGCGCAAAGCTGTAGACCAGAGATTTTAAACAAATTGGATAATCTTGATCAATATGAGATAATCTATCTAGGTTTTCCAATCTGGTGGTATGTTGAACCTCGAATTATTGATACCTTTTTGGAAAGTTATAATTTTTCTAAAAAACAAATTGTACCTTTCGCTACATCTGGAGGTAGCGGTATCAGTAATGTTGTAGAAAATTTAAAAGCTCATTATCCGGAGCTTAATTTTGCTGATGGCAGATTATTAAATAATTATATTGATTAACGAAAGTGGTAGAAAAATCTACTGCTTTTGTTTTTCATAAGATGAAACAAATAAGAAATTAATAATCAATAGTGCTAACATTAAAATAAATTAGAATACGGAGGTCGATAAAATGACAAAACAATTTCCTGAAGGATTTTTATGGGGTGGTGCCACTGCTGCTAATCAATTTGAAGGTGGTTGGAAAGAAGGTGGAAAAGGTATTTCGGTAAGTGACGTGGCATTATTTACGGATCCTAAAAGTTTAAAAGAGTTAACTGATGTACATGGATTATGTGATATTACTGATGAAATGATTGATCAGGCATTAGCAACGGATGATGAAGTTTATTATCCAAAACGACATGCTAGTGATTTTTATCATCACTGGAAAGAAGATATTAAATTATTAGGGGAAATGGGATTTAAGGTTTATCGTTTGTCAATTGCCTGGAGTCGGATATTTCCCAATGGTGATGAATTAGTACCTAATGAAGCGGGATTAAAATTCTATGATGACATATTTGACGAGTGTGCAAAGTATGGAATTGAACCATTAGTAACAATGTCACACTATGAACCACCACTAGAGTTTGCAAGAAAGTATAATGGCTGGTATGATCGTCGAGCAATAGATTTTTTTGTTAGATATGTTGATGTAATAACTAAACGTTATAAAAATAAAGTTAAATATTGGCTTACATTTAATGAGATAGATTCAATTATTAGACATCCATTTATGACTGGTGGTTTGATTGAATCAAGATTTAAACCGGAAGAATTTGAAGAAGTATGTTTTCAGGCTATGCACCATCAATTTGTTGCTAGTGCTTTAGCGACTAAGGTCACTCATGATAATATTCCTGATGCAAAAGTGGGGTGTATGTTGACTAAATTAACGTATTATCCATATACATGCAAACCTGAAGATGTTTTAGAAGCACAACAAAGAATGCGCTCAATTTACTGTTTCTCTGATACCCAAGTTCATGGTGAGTATCCAGCATATTTATTAAGTATGTATAAAAATAAGGGCTTCAATATTAATATGACAGAAGAAGATTTAAGAATTATGAAAGAATATCCAGTTGATTTTATTTCATTTAGTTATTATTCATCTAGCTGTGTGGCTAAAGATGATACTGGATTAAATAAAACTGCAGGTAATACTGTAACTGCAATTAAAAATCCTCATATTCCTAGTTCTGATTGGGGTTGGCAAATTGATCCAATTGGTTTAAGAGTATCATTAGTTGATCTATACGATCGTTATCGTAAACCGTTATTTATTGTAGAAAATGGCTTAGGGGCTAAAGATGAATTGATTGATGGCAAGGTACATGATGATTATCGAATTGATTATTTAAAACAACATTGTCAAGCAATGTATGAAGCCATTCATGAAGATGGTGTTGAGCTAATGGGTTATACCACATGGGGATGTATTGATTTGGTATCTAATTCAACAAACCAAATGTCTAAACGTTATGGTTTTGTGTATGTTGATGTGGATGATTATGGTAATGGTTCATATAAACGTTATAAAAAAGATTCGTTTGACTGGTATAAACAAGTTATTGCGACAAATGGGGCATCTATACTAGAGGACTAAGTCCTCTTTTTATTATTTTATGATTCAAGTTGTTTATAAAAAATGATTACAATTAAAGATAAGCATCATGATAATGAATTCAAAGAGGTATAACTGAAGGTATGAGGATTGGACTCAAATTAGGAAAAGTAATCGGCTTAGAATAAGATATTTTAAAACAGGTAATTGTGAAGGATAGTAAATAAATTTAGATTGAGTTGGCTGTTAGAGAGAAAGTTTTAATAGTTTTTATTTATTAAATTTTGAACGAAATTTTCAAAAAGTAAAACTAAATATTGAATATCTTGACGTTTTTCAACCAAAGCAATTTTCTACGGTAGAACTAAAATTTGTTAGCGGTTACAATCATTCTATAAATTAAATTTTGTGCACAATAAAATTTTAATTGATAAAAGGAGAAAGAGTTATGAGTATGACTGATCGTCTTACCGAGGGGCTATTAAAGGTCGCTTCAAAAATTTCTAATCAACGTCATATGACAGCGATTAAAAATGCATTTACTGCTTTGCTGCCAATTATTATTACGGGAGCATTTTGTACGCTGTTTAGTAATGTTGTGTGTAGTACAACTACTACAGGAATCAGCTTAGCTAAAATTGGTGGATTTGCTTGGCTTGAAGAATTGACACCATTATTTACCGCAGCTAATTACGCTACTTTAAATTTCTTTACGATTGGTACAGTAGTGTTAATAGCAATTGAAATGGCTAAACAATTAGGACATAAAGAGACAGTGGCACCAGTTGTTGCAATTTCTGCATATGTATCTTTGTGCGATTCGTTTACTAAAGTTGCAGTTGAGGGAGTAACTGATTTAGTTGAAGTAGTCAATGTATTGCCGCGTGAGTTTACTAATGCACAAGGATTATTTTTAGGAATGATCGTAGCTATTGTTTCAATGGAAATATATTGTCGCTTAGCAGATAGTGGAAAATTAGCAATTAAAATGCCCGAATCAGTGCCATCAAATGTTTCATCAGCATTTAATGCATTATTTCCGGCAGTACTTACAATTTTGATTATTTCGGCCTTTGGACTTTTATTTACAAAAGTAACAGGGAATTCAATTTACAATATGATTTCAACATGGATTCAAGCGCCGTTAAGAGGTATTTTGACAGGATTACCGGGATATTTATTAATATTCTTCCTTTCAACTTGTTTCTGGGTTATTGGTATCCATGGTACTCAAGTATTAAAACCGGTTTATCAAGCAACCATGTTAGAAGCTGTTATCGCAAATACTGATGCTGCAGCTAATGGTCAAACCCCACAATTTATTTTAAATGAAACATTTATTAGTTGTTTTACAACAATGGGTGGAGCAGGCTGTACGATTGGACTATTATTTGCTATGCTGCTGGCATCAAAACGTTCCGACCATCGAACAATTGCTAAACTATCTTTAGCCCCTGGGCTATTTAATATTAATGAAACAATGACTTTTGGATTGCCAATTGTATTAAATCCAATTTTTATGATTCCATTTATTTTAACACCTGTCATTACCGCAACATTTGCATATTTTATGACAGTAATTGGTTTCTGTGGAAAAATGATTTATGCAGTTCCGTGGACTACTCCACCATTACTAATTGCTTGGTTAGGTTCGGGAGGAAGTATTGGGGCAGTTATTACTCAAGCCCTTTGTGTAGTATTATCATTTATCGTTTATTTACCATTTGTTTTTGCTGCAAATAAGCAAGAAAATTAATCAAGGAGAATAGAGATGGCAACAAAAGTAATCAAACAGAACAATCGGGGATTGACTCTACGACAACAAAATATTTTGAGGATGAAAGAGGAGCTCAATAAACCAGATGAAAAAGCATTACATCCTTTCACTAAATATAAAATCATCACATATTTTTTAGTTATTTTATTTCCACCAATTGCGATGTATCGTGTTTGGAAAAAGGATTCTACTTTTGATATCACAGAAAAAATTGGGCAAACTTTGACTTGTGTGCTCTATGTTTGCTATCTAATTCAATTAATTTTTTAAATCTCCAGTTAAAACTGGGGATTTTTAATTAGTAATTTTTAGAAAATGAAAAGAATGTTGCTTCGTCAATAAAAATATTATAATGAAGAAAAATAAGATACGCGAGGATAGAGAGATGATTATTGATAAAATGAATACCCTAGAAAATCTTACTAATCAAGAAAAAGCAGTTGTCGACTACATTATTGCTAATCCTAAAGCTTTATTGGAAATGAGTGTTAATGAGTTAGCTAATGCAAGTTATACTAGTGCATCGACAATTACAAGATTATGTAAAAAATTAGGTACTAAAGGATATGCTGATATGAAATTTATTTATGTATCAGAATATCCTGAAATGATGAAATTAAAGGATTCATTAAAAGTAGTACCATTCAGTCGAAATAGTGGAATTGACGATATTATTCATACTATGCCGTTAATTTATTCACGTGCTATTGATCATACTCGCAGCATGCTCGATCGTAATACGGTTATTCGCGTAAGCAACTTAATGAAGCGAGCACAAGTAATTGATTTATACGGTGATGGAATCAATTTTGAAATTGCTCGTAATATTTGTTACAAACTTGACGAAATCGGAATTTCAGCAAATGCTTATAACAGTATCCAGTGGAATCACTGTAAAAGATTGCAGCAAGATAAAATTCCTTCATTTTCAATCTTATTATCACATACTGGTAAAAATCCGAGTATGGTTGATGCTGCGAAACGTTTAAAACAATATAATATCCCTAGTTTATCAATAACCGGGAATGTTGATAAGCGGTTATTGAATCTAACAGATTATAATTTTCAAATTATGATAACAGAAAATACCTTTGAATTTTCAACAGTAATTTTTACTATGTCATCACTATATATTTTAGATATCTTAGTAGCATCTTTAATTGTTCATAATTACGATAAAATAGAACGGCATCTTGAAGAATTGATTGGGCAGCGCTATGATTGGCAAAATGACTAATGGTTGATAATTTCAAAAAAGCTTAAAACAAATTATAATATTTGATAATTCTAACCGAAACAATATATCGATATGGGCAACTGCTGATTAAAAACTTATAATAAAATTATATAGGAGGAGTTATGATGAGAAAATTTCCAGAAGGTTTTTTATGGGGCGGTGCAACTGCAGCTAATCAAGTAGAAGGTGGCTGGAAAGAAGGTGGAAAAGGTATTTCGGTTTCTGATTGTGCCCGTCATCACCTTGATGTTGATGTTGAAAATTATAAAGCTCATAATCATATTACTAGTAAAGATATTGAAGAAGCATTAGCAAGTGATGACGATAGTTTGTATCCAAAACGGCATGGGAGTCAGTTTTATTATCATTATAAAGAAGATATTAAAATGTTTGCAGAAATGGGGTTTAAAGTTTACCGGATGTCGATTGCCTGGTCGCGAATTTTCCCTAATGGTGATGATGAACAACCAAATGAAGCGGGCTTAAAATTTTATGATGATGTATTTGATGAGTGTGCAAAGTATGGAATTGAACCACTTGTAACAATGTCACATTATGAACCCCCATTAAATTTAGTATTAAAATATAATGGCTGGTATAATCGTAAATTAGTTGGATTCTTTGAAACGTTCGTAAAAACAATTTGTGAACGTTATAAAAATAAAGTTAAATATTGGCTTACTTTTAATGAAGTGGATAGTATGATTCGTCATCCTTATACTACTGGTGGTTTGATTGAAGATCGTTTTCCAGGAATTAAATGGAATCAGGTAATTTTTCAAGCAATGCACCATCAATTTGTAGCTAGTGCGTTAGCAACAAAAATTTGTCATGAAATTATTTCTGATTCAATGGTAGGGTGTATGTTGACTAAACTGACATACTACCCTTATAGTTGCAAACCAGAAGATGTCTTACAAGCCCAACAAGATATGAGAGGTACATATTGTTATAGTGATACTCAAGTATTTGGTGAATATCCTGCTTATTTATTAGCAAAATTTAAAAATGAGGGAGTAGAAATTGTAAAAGAACCTGGTGATGATGAAGTGATGAAAAAGTATCCTGTTGATTTTGTATCATTTAGTTACTATATGTCATCATGTTCAGCTGCTAGTAGCGAAGGTTTAGATACAGCAGTTGGAAATACTGTCACAGCAGTTAAAAATCCTTACTTGCCTTCAAGTGAATGGGGCTGGCAAATTGATCCAATTGGTTTAAGAATTTCAATGGTTGATTTATATGACCGTTATCGTAAACCGTTATTTATTGTAGAAAATGGTTTGGGTGCAAAGGATGTAGTTTTACCTGATGGAACTATTGATGACCAATATCGGATTGATTATTTCGATTGTCATTTTAAAGAAATGCTTAATGCTATTGAAATTGATGGAGTCGAATGTTTAGGATATACTTCTTGGGGATGTATTGATATTGTTTCAGAATCGACAAAGCAAATGAGTAAAAGATATGGCTTTATTTATGTAGATGCTGATGATTACGGTAAGGGAACATACAAACGAATTCCTAAAAAAAGTTTTTATTGGTATAAAAAGGTAATTGAAACTAATGGAGCATGTTTATTTGAGGACTAAGGTCCTCTTTTTTGTGGATTATAAAAAACTTAATTAGATTACATTGACTTTCCCCTTAGGGCAAGGTGTAAGATGAACATAGAGATTAGTAGGAGGTACTAATTTATGTTATCAATTGGGGAGTTTTCAAAGATATGCCAAGTTTCGACTAAAACATTACGATATTATGCTGAAATTGGGCTAATTTTACCCGATGAGATCAATCTGGAAAATGGTTATCGATATTATTCTATTGATCAGTTAGAAACAATGTTATTTATTAATCGCTTAAAATCGTATAATTTTTCACTAGAAGAAATTAAAGAAATTCTTGAAACAGAAGAAGCACAGGATGAAAAATTATGTAAAGCTTTAATGAAAAAGAAAAAGGAGATTGATTTAAAAATCCAAAATTATCAAAATTCTTTAGCGCAGCTGCATGAGGATATCACAACTCTCCAACAAGGAAAATCAATTATGTCGTATCTAGATAAAATTGTTGTGCAGCTAGTAGAAATACCGCCTATGAATTTACTGAATATTCGTAAAATGATTCAAGAAGATGAATTTGCTGAAGCATACAGTAATAGTTTTGGACAATTGTTTAGAGAAATTATGACCGATAAGTTAACAGTAACCGCGCCACCGATGGTACTTTTCCACAGCTCAGAATTTACTTTACAAGGGTTAGATACAGAATTTGCCATTCCTGTACAAGAAACAAATAATAGAACTAGAGAATTTGTACCGGGAACATGTCTTAAAACGGTTGTTCATGGCTCTTATTCTAATTTGTCTTCGATATATATTAAACAATGTGAATGGGCGGAAAAAATAGGTTATAAAAATGATGCCCCTTTGTATGAAGTATATGTAAATGATCCATCACAGGTTACAAGTGACAAAGAACTTATTACTGAAGTTTATTATCCAGTAAGTAAGCTTAAAGTTTGATGAAAATAAAGGAGAACTAGATGAACCAAGAGAAAATAATGCAGTTAGAAGAAATCATTAATACAAAATATGATAATATTACAGGAATTATTGGATTAAAAAATGGTGTAACAAAATATGAAAATTATTTTAATGGGGGTAACGTAAATAGTACGGTACATATTGCTTCTGTTACTAAAAGTATTATTTCAATTTTAATCGGGATAGCTTTAGATAAAGGTTATATAGAAAAAATTGATCAAAAGATTATAGATTTTTTTCCGAATTATGTAATAAAAAACAATAATTTGGCAATTCAAAAAATTACTATTAGAGATATGATGACGATGACTGTACCTTACAAATATCAAGAAGATTCTTATATTAAATATTTTACAAGTAAAGACTGGGTTACTTTTTCTCTTAATTTACTAGGTGATTGTGGTGAAATTGGAAAATTTCAGTATGCTCCATTAATTGGGCCAGATATATTATCAGGTATTTTAGTTAATACTACAGGAAGATCAGTATTTGATTTTGCTACTGAATATTTATTTACACCACTTGGAATTGAAGGTAAAGATAAAATCACTTTTAGCAGTGAGGAGGAACAAGTAGCTTTTCTTAAAGCTAAAGATATTAACGGCTGGGTGATAGATTCATGTGGCATTAATGCAGCAGGATGGGGACTTACGTTATCAACTAGGGCGATGGCTAAAATTGGGCAATTATATCTAAATCAAGGACGATGGAATAAGCAACAAATTGTTTCAAAGCAATGGGTTATTGATTCAATAAAAAAACAAAGTTATAATGATGAACTTAATTTAGCATATGGATATTTATGGTGGCTGCATCAAGATGGTTTTATGGCAATGGGTGATGGGGGAAATGTTATTTATGTAAATATCATAAAAAAAATAGTAATATCGATTACTGCTACGTTTAAACCAGATGTTAGTGATCGAATTGAATTTATTAAAGAATATCTAGAACCGCTATTTGATGAATAATTAAATAAGAACAGATAACTTTAAAGTTATCTGTTCTTTAAATAGGGGAATATAATGGACAAAATAAAAATTAGAGGTTTGATTCAAAATAATCTTAAAAATATTGATTTAGATATTCCCAAACATAAAATTGTAATCTTTACTGGGGTATCAGGACCGAGAAAGTCTAGTATTGTTTTTGATACGATTGCCACAGAGTCAGGTCGTCAGCTAAATGAAACTTTTGCGGCTTTTATAAGGGGAAAATTGCCACAATATGCTAAACCAAATCTTCAAAGTATTGAAAATTTGTCACCAGCGGTTATTATCGATCAATCTTCTTTGGGTGGGAATATTCGTTCAACAGCTGGAACAATTAGTGATTTGTATACTGATTTACGCATTTTATTTTCTCGTATTGGTAAGCCTTATTTTGGCAGTGCCGCGTGTTTTTCTTTTAATAATCCCGCCCAGTATGTTCGGGATTAGGAGAAGTAATGACAATTGAGGAGGTTCTTGACTTCTTTGATAATGCTAAAATTACTAAGAAGCTTCAACAATTAGTCGATGTGGGATTATCGTATATGACCTTAGGTCAGTCTTTAACAGCTTTATCTGGTGGTGAGATCCAAAGGATCAAGTTAGCTCAAGCTTTGAATAAAAAAGGGAATATATATATTAGATGAGCCGACGACAGGATTGCACCCGTGCGATATAACGAAATTGATGAAATTATTTAATTCGCTTGTCGATAGCGGTAATACAGTTATTATAATTGAACATAATCTTGATGTAATTAAACAGGCTGACTGGATCATTGATATTGGTCCTGAAGGTGGTAAAAATGGAGGCAAAGTTGTATTTCAGGGAACCCCCAAGGAAATGATTACAACTTCTTAGTCCCTTACAGCAAAGAGTATACGGGAAACGACGGAGTTATTAGAGAAAAAATAAACTGTTCTTAAGATAGTTTATTTTTATTTTAAATTTTTGTATTAAGATATAATTTTAGGGTTTCCTTTTTTTAGGTGAATAATGTAAATTATTTGGTTATTATCAGACTTTTTGTCGATAATCTCACAATTGAAGAAGTGATATTATTGTGATATAATTTTCAAGTATCTTACAAAGAATGGAGGTCTGGAAATGGAATATCAAGATAGACTGTTTAATCAGAAAAATAGAGCATCTATGGATAAAATCATTAATAATTTACCAGGTGGGATTATTGTTTTTGAAATGCAGGAAAATAAGATTAAAACATTATTTTCAAATGACGGAACTTATCAGTTATTTGGATATAGTAAAGAAGCTTTTAAAACGGTTTTCCATAGTGATGTTTTTGAAATTGTTTATCAACCTGATCTAGCACCTCTACAAGAAGAATTTTATGAAGCTACTAAGAATAGAGAATCATTTGAGCATGGCTGCCGTTGTTTTCGTAATGATGGGACATTGATGTGGACATATTTTAGAGTGAACTATATTGGCACTGAAGATGGCCGAAATGTGTTTGTTGGATTGATTACCGATAGTTCTAAAGAACGCCTGCTAGAAGAAAAATCGCGAATTAATGAGGAAATGTATCATATTGCATTTAATCAAAGTAATGTATTTTTATTAGAATATGATCATCGTAGTAAACAGGTTTCTTGTTCAAGTGAAAGTAGTGCAGCGTATTTTGATTCAGCTGCTTTTTCAAATATCCCAGAATCATTGATTGATAGTGATTTGATTCACGAACGTTCATTTGATGATTTTTATCATTTTTATCATCAGATTATTGGTGGCGTAAAAACAGGGGAAGTTAAATTAAAAATGCGTGCACTTAATAGTGATAAATATATTTGGATTCATGTTAAATTCACTAATATTTTTGATGATGACAATCAGCCGATCAAAGCCGTTGGAGTTTACCAAAATATTGATGAGCAAGTGCGACTTGAGTCACGTTATCTTCAAGAAATTAAATATCGTCAAAAATTAATGCAACGCTCAATTACAAATCTTGAAGTTAATTTAACTACTGATGAAGTGATTAAAGCACACAATGTTACATATAATCTTTTAGGATTAGATGAAAAAGCAAGTTATAGTGAATTTATTAAAAAGATGGTTACATTAGTTGCTGATGAAGATAAACACTTATTTTTAGATACTTTTGGATTGGATAATGTACGTCAAGCTTACCATGATGGTAAAGATGATCTGAGAATTAGTTTTTTATTTTATCGTCCAACGAAAAAGCGTTATGGTTGGGTATCTACGCATATGATGTTTTTATATAATGAAGAAACTAATCAGTTGATGGGCTTTTTTTATGCTAACGATATTGATGATGATAAACGTAAGACGATTGAATTGACACGGCAGGCGCGGACTGATGCTTTAACCGGATTAATTAATCGTCGTGAATTGGAACGGGTAATTACATCAGAGATTCAGTTAGTTGAACCAGGTAACTATGGAGCCTTATTTATGATTGATGTAGATAATTTTAAATTAGTTAATGATGCAAATGGACATAGTGCTGGTGATGAAACGTTACGTTTTGTTGCTAATCGATTAAAATCATTATTCCGTGGTGATGATGTTGTCGGTCGTTTTGGGGGCGATGAATTCATGGTCTATATGAAAGAAGTAGGAGCTAAAAAAGATGTTATTTCTAAGGCAAAACAGGTTAGTGAGGCACTAGCAACGACTTGTCCAGGAAGTAAAATTGATATTTCATGTTCAGTTGGTGTCACTTTTGTCGAGACTCCTCGAGTGATATTTGATGAAATTTATCATCAAGCTGACAGTGCTGCTTACGAAGCTAAAAAGAATGGAAAAAAGAGCTATCATATTTTTGAATAAAATGCCTGCGGGCATTTTTCTTTTAAGGAGGAAATTAAGGTGAATGGTAATAAAGTTAAAGTCATGGCACAAGGTGCGATGTTGGCATCATTATTTGGTGTACTAGGAGTTATTAATCTTTATACTGGGAGTATCTTTGATATTGTTTTAGCTTATGTTATGGTTATTGGGCTTGTATATTATACTTATTTATATGACTATCGAGCAGGATTGAGTGTTTTAGCAGTTACTTTTGTAATTTTATTTTTAGTTGGTGAATTATTTTTTACATTTTATGTTACTTTTACTTTAGTGATGGGGATATTTTATGGGTATTGTCTAAAACATGAAAAGCAGAAATGTTTTTCTAAATATGGCTTAATGATCATTTCAGCAATAAAAAACTTTTTAATTTTCTTTCTATTGGGAGGATTATTAGGAATCAATGTTTATCAAGAGGGACTTGAGATGTATAGAGAGATTATTTCGTTAATACCAATGTTAAAAAATATTCTAACACCGGAAGTATCATTTGCATTGCTGTGGATATTTCTATTTATTAGTGAATCTTACATCGTTCGTGTGTATTCAAATATAATCGTAAGCAAATTGATGAAAAGAAAGTAAAATTAATGTATAATGATATTATTCTAGAGGTGGTGAGCTAAATGACAGTAAAGATGACACGAATAAAGAATGTAGTGATTGCTTTATTATTGATTGAATTTATATTTGCTTTGATGGGATATGTATTTCTTTCTAGTAATACATCTTTAGTTCTGGCTACATATATATTTATAAAGAATGTTATTGTTCTAGGATTTATCTTTTATTCATCAAGTTTGGCTAATGAAAATAATTTAAGTGTTAGTGAAGCGTTAAATAATGAAGCTAAAAATGCCTTTATTTTTGGTGGAATCGGCCTGATTAAATATGATGAAAACCGGAATATTTCTTGGGTCAGTGATTTATTTACTGAGATGAAATTAAATATTGTTGGTAAAAAATTATTAGAATGGCAACCGTTATTAGCTTCTTTATTTGAAGATGATGATATTAAGGTGATTGATATCAATTCTCGTAAATTTGAGGTTTATAATAGTAAGGAAAGCCGTTTATTATATTTAAAAGATGTAAGTGATTATGTAGGGATTAGTAAAGAGTTTGAAGATCAGCAGGTTTGTGTTGCGTATATTACGGTTGATAACTATGAAGAGTCGATTGAACAGGCTGATGAACAAACAGCTGCTTCAATTCAATCAACAACACGCCAGATCGTATTAGATTGGGCAAAAGAAAATGGAATTGTTTTGAAACGCTATAAAAGTGATGGTTATATTGCAATGTTTAACGAAAGGACTTATCGTAAACAGGTTGAAGATAAGTTTAAGATCTTGGATTATTTTAAAGAACAAGCAGAGCAGTTAGGACAAATGATGACATTATCTATTGGAATTGGACGAGGAAGTAATATTCTCCGTGAACTTGATGAGCTGGCTTTTTCTGCGCTTTCGCTGGCTTATTCTCGAGGCGGAGATCAGGCTACAGTTAAATCAAATGATGAACCAATTCGTTTCTTTGGTGGAAATAGTGAAAGCTATGAAAAATCAAATAAAATTCGTGCCCGTGTAATTGCTCAATCATTAGCGGGATTGATTCGTCAGGCTAATAATGTTTTAATTATGGGGCATAAACAATCGGATTTTGATTCTTTTGGTGCTTCAATCGCAATGTATTCAATTTGTAAAGCCTATGGGAAAAAGGCACACATCATTATTGATTATGATTCATTGGAAGAAAAGACTGGGGTAATTGCTCGGAGCCTGCGTGATGATGAACGTTATCGTGGAGTTTTTATTACACCGGCTAGAATTAATGAATTTAATCACAATAAAACCTTGCTGGTGAATGTTGATAATCATAAACCGTCATTAGCAATCGATGCTAATGCACTTGATATAATTAAAAATAAAGTTGTAATTGATCATCATCGTCGTGGTGAGGAATTTATTGAATTACCATTGCTGACGTATTTAGAGCCGGCAGCTTCGTCAACTGTTGAGTTGATTGTAGAATTATTTGATTATCAAAAAGAAAATGTTTGTGTGACTGAACGTGAAGCGACAATCATGTATGCGGGAATGTTGATCGATACTAATTATTTTAGGACACGTGTAGGAACTAGAACATTTCAGGCTGCAGCTAAATTAAAAGAGATGCAGGCGAATGTATCAGAAGCTTATAAATATCTAGAAGATGATTATGATACGACTCTAACAAAATTGTCAATTACGCAAACAGCATATCGTTATGGTGAAAATATCTTGATTGCTTTTGGATGTCAAGATAAAATATATAGTAGAACATTGTTAGCAAAGGCTGGTAATGAGCTATTAGGTATTAGTGGAGTTAAGGCGGTATTTACAGTAGGTCGTACAGGTAAAGAAGAGGTATCTATTAGTGCACGAAGTACCCGTGATGTTAATGTGCAGTTAATTATGGAAAAATTAGGTGGAGGCGGTCATTTTTCTATGGCAGCTTGCCAATTAAAGTATGAAGATGTAACGATTGCAATTAATTTATTAGAGGAAGCAATCAACGAATATTTAGATGAAAGGACGAATGAATAATGAAAGTTATTTTATTACAAGATGTAAAAAAAGTTGGTAAAAAAGGAGAAGTTGTTAAAGTAGCCGATGGGTATGGACAAAACTTCTTAATTAAAAACAAGTTAGCAGTTCTAGAAACAAATACAAGTCGTAAAATTGTTGAGAGTCAAAAAGAAGCAGAGCACCAACAAGATTTAGAAAATCAAGCAAAAGCTAAAGAATTAGCTAAAGAAATTGAAAGCATTACTTTAGAATTTACTTTAAAATCAGGTAAAGATGGTAAAACTTTTGGTAGCGTTTCTACTAAACAAGTAGTTGAACAATTAAGAGAAAAGTATGGTATTAAAATTGATAAAAGAAAATTTATTGATGCTCATCCAATTGGAGCATTAGGATATACTAAATTAAAAGTAGATTTATATAAAGGAATTATTGCAACAATCAATGTTCATTTAAAAGAACGATAGGAGAAATGTATGGCCAATCGAGAATATCCTCATGACATAGAGGCAGAAAGATCATTATTAGGTTCAATGCTTATTTCAAAAGATAAGTGTATTGATATCTTGAATAAAACAGTTGAAGATGATTTTTATGATGACAGTCATCAAGCAATCTTTAAGGCAATGGCTGCAATCAATGAAGAAGGCACTCCAGTAGATGTTACCACGGTAACATCTTATCTTATGGATCATAGCCAGCTAGATAAAATAGGTGGTGTTGATTATTTGCTTAGATTAAGTGAATCTGTACCAACTGTAGCGCATAGTGAATATTATTTGAAGATATTACATAATAAAGCAACATTGCGAAGAATTATTCGCGAGACAACTCAAATTGCTGAAAATGCTTATGGTGATGTTGAAAATATTGATGCTTTTATTGATGAAACTGAAAAAACGATTTTAAAAGTAACTCAAGATCGAAGTGCTGGTGAATTTAGAGATATTCGAGGGGTTATTAAAAGTGTTACGGATCGTTTAAATTTACTCCAAAAAATTGATGGAAATATATCTGGGGTAAAATCTGGGTTCCGTGATCTTGATAAGATTACATCTGGTTTTCAAAAGGGAGATCTAATTATTTTGGCTGCACGTCCAGCGATGGGGAAAACAGCCTTTGCCTTGAATCTAGCCCATAATGCAGCGTATAAAGCTGAGGAACCGGTTGCTATTTTTTCCCTGGAAATGCCTGCTGAACAGCTTGTTCAGAGGGTTATCTGTTCAATGGGGGGAATAGAAGGTTCTTCTATGAGAACAGGTGAAATTTTAAAAACAAATGCAAATAAATATTATGCCGCAGCAGAACGAGTATCTAAATGTAATATGTACATAGATGATAGTCCGGGTATTAAAATCAATGATATTGTTGCAAAAAGTCGTAAATTAAAAAGTGAGCATGGCTTAAGGATGATTGTAATCGATTATTTGCAATTGATTACAACTGCTTCTAAAAATAAAGAAAATCGACAACAAGAAGTATCTGAGATTTCAAGAACGCTAAAGGCATTAGCCAGAGAACTTGAAGTACCAGTTATTTCATTATCACAATTATCACGTTCAGTTGAACAACGACCTAATAAACGGCCGATGATGTCTGACTTAAGAGAGTCTGGGGCAATCGAGCAGGATGCCGATATTGTTTCGTTTATTTATCGTGAAGATTATTATAAAGATCCTGGAGAAGAATCAGAAGATAATGGATTAACAGAAATCATTATTGCAAAACATCGTAATGGGGCAACAGGTGAAGTTAATCTTGCTTTTGAAAAGAATTATAGCCGTTTTTCTGATTTGGCTCAAATGGGTCCAGACGGAACAAGTGAAGGCGTGCGTGATCTTAGAAGTTAAGGAGGAATTAGATGTATCATCAATACCGTGAAGGTTGGATTGAAGTAATTAGTGGATGTATGTTTGCAGGAAAAACAGAAGAGTTGATTCGACGCATCAATGTATTAAGCTATGCTAAGAAGAATATTATTGTGTTTAAGCCTAAAATAGATAATCGTTATTCTGATAGTGAGATAGTTTCTCATTCTGGTGCTAAAGTACCTTGTTTAGTAGTTGAAAAAGCCCAGGATATCTTAAAGAAAATTGAAGCTGATACCGAAGTAGTAGCAATAGATGAAGTGCAATTTTTTGATAAAGATATCGTTGAAGTTTGTGAATATTTAGCTGATAAGGGAATTCGCGTAATGGTTGCAGGCTTAGATAAAGATTTTAGAGGTGAGTCATTTGGCGTGATGCCTGAATTATTGACTCGGGCAGAGTTTGTCACAAAGTTAACAGCGGTTTGTGCTAAATGTGGGGCCCCGGCGACAAGAACACAACGTCTAGTTAATGGTAAACCAGCAGGATTTGAAGACCCTATCGTGATGGTTGGGGCTGATGAAAGTTATGAACCAAGATGTCGTCATTGCCATCAAGTTCCTAATAAACCGCATAAATTCTAATTATGAGAGATTTTTATAGTTTGGGTTATAAAAATATAAAGAAGCAGGTTTTAATTTGGTTTTAGTGCTGTCAAGTAGACACACTGGTTAAATTTAACCTTCTTTTAAAAAGTACGGCCTAAAGCAAAATAAAGACAAGTTACGTTAGTAACTTGTCTTCGTTTTTATGATTAAAGGGAGGGTAGTTTTCTTACTACACTAATATCATAAAATAGCTAGGTGAACTGAATGTGAACTAAATAATAATATTAGAAATATTTAAAAGTTTTAAAATGTAAATAAAAGACGATGAATTCAAACAAAATTTATTTTGCTTATTTAGTATGTTTATTATATAATATGAGAGGTTTGGAGGTATAAATCATGAATGAGAGTATGTTAGATCGTTTAAAAACAATGGAGAATAGATATGAAGAATTAGGACATATGCTGATGGATCCAGATATCGGTAGCGATATTAAGAAAATGACGGAAGTTACAAAAGAACAGTCATCACTTCAAGCAGCATATGATTTATATCAAGAGTATAAAGAAGTAGAAGCTGGGATCAGCGATGCTAAAGAATTAGCTAAAGAAAGTGATCCTGAAATTAAAGAAATGGCTAAAATGGAGTTAGCGGAGTTGGAAACACGCTTACCTGAGATTATAAGCAAGTTAGAAATTGAATTAATTCCAAAGGATCCCAATGATAATAAAGATGTAATTATGGAGATTCGTGGTGCTGCTGGCGGTGATGAAGGAAATATCTTTGCAGGAGATTTATATCGGATGTATGTAAAATATGCAGAGTCTCAAGGTTGGAAAGTTGAAGTAATGGAAGCTGTTGATGCCGAAGCAGGTGGCTATTCATTAATTTCTTTCATGGTAAAGGGTGAAGATGTTTATGGTAAATTAAAATTTGAATCTGGATCTCACCGAGTACAACGGGTTCCTAAAACCGAAACGCAAGGACGTGTCCACACTTCAACAGCAACTGTTCTAGTAATGCCGGAAATGGAAGAAGTAGATGTTGAAATTAATAAAAGTGATTTAAGAATTGATACATATCGTGCTAGCGGTGCAGGAGGTCAACATATTAATAAGACTGATTCTGCAGTAAGGATTACCCATCTTCCAACTGGAATTGTGGCAGCTAGTCAAGATGGACGTTCACAACACGATAATAAAGATAAAGCAATGAAAGCTTTAGTTTCACGAATTTATGATTTTTATCAGCAACAACATGACGAACAAGTTGGTAGTGAAAGAAAGAGTAAAGTTGGGTCTGGTGATCGTGCTGAAAAAATCAGAACATATAATTATCCTCAAAATCGAGTAACTGATCATCGTATTGGTTTAACGATCCAACAATTAGATCGTATTGTTGATGGAAAATTAGATGATATTATTACAGCTTTGATTAATGAAGACCAACGTTTAAAAATGGAAGGTCAACATTAATGGCAACTGTAAAAGAGCTGATTAAATTAGCAGAAAGCAGATTAGATGATGCTAGTAAAGATGTTAATGTTGCTAAAGTGCTGTTTTATCACCTTGCTGATAAACAACCGCATGAGTTATATTTAATGTATGATGAAGAAGTCAGTTCAGAACTAGAAGCCAAGTTCTTGGCAGGTATGGAAGAATATTATCAAGGAAAACCAATTCAGTATATAAAAGGCGTAGAAAACTTTTTTGGACGTGATTTCAAAGTTAATGAAGACGTTTTGATTCCACGTTATGAGACTGAGGAATTAGTGGAAAATATTTTATATCGTATTGATGACTATTTTGCTGAATATCAAAGCATTACTCTTTGTGATGTTGGAACGGGTAGTGGGGCGATTGCAACTAGTCTTGCTTTAGAAGAACCGCGTCTAAAAGTTTTCGCAACTGATATTTCTTTAAAAGCAGTTACAGTCGCTAAAGATAATGCAAAGAATCTGGGTGCTAATATTGAATTTATGGTTGGAGATATGTTAGAGCCATTATTAGAAAATGAAATAAAGGTTGATATTTTTGTTTCTAATCCCCCATATATTCCTCAAGAACAAGAAATCGAAGCAATGGTTAAAGATAATGAACCACATGTGGCTTTATTTGGTGGTAATGATGGACTATATTTTTATCGTAAAATATTTCAGGGAGTCGAGCCATTATTGCAGGAACGGGCTTTATTAGCATTTGAAATGGGATTTGATCAACGGGAGCTTATGGAAGCAGCTCTTCAAGAATATTTTCCTAACGATCCCCATGAAATCATTAAGGATATTAATGGAAAAGATCGTATGTTATTTATTTATCGTAATCTTAAATAAGCACCGAAAGGTGCTTTTGTTGTATAATGAAATAAAGGTGGGATATGATGATCATTAATAAGTTAAACGATATTATCAATAATAGTCAAACGAGTGATCCTAGATATATGATCTCTAGCTTTATTAAACAAAATATTCTTATAATTAATTCCTTAACTATTAAGGAAGTAGCTGATGGAAGTCATGTTTCTAAAGCCATGGTCTCGAAGTTCGTTAAAGAATTAGGTTATGATAACTTTGCTGAGTTAAAAGAAAGTTGTTCGATGTATGTCGGAAGTCTTGGATTAAAGGATCGATATTTTCAGTTAGATAGTGATTTTAGAAGTAATAGTTCAGATTTAGTTGTGCGAATGAATAATTTATTAACCAATACAGTACATCAGATCAATTATAATGATCTAGATATGCTCGTAGAAGATATTAGAAATTGTTCTTGCCTATTTTTGTTAGGTCATGGAGAGGCAAAAGGACTATGTTCAATGATCCAAATTGAATTGGATGCACTTCAAATACCGATTATTGTAGTAGATGTTGATTTTAGAAAAGAATATCGAATTGGTGATCACGCTGTATTTTTAATTATCAGTGTTAATGGTAATACACTAATGTATAATCACCGAACAATTACTAAAATATTAAAGCAAAAACAAAAGACTTGGTTAATAACTTGCAATCAAGAAATTGCTTTTGCTGGGAAAAAAATTTATGTTCCCTCTGTTGATTCTACATTGAATAAGATAAATATCCGCTTTGTGACAGATTTGATTATTGCCAGATTGCAACAAAACCAAGAGTAAATATTTTAGTTCACAGTTTGTGAACTATTAAGTATTTATTCTTTTTTTATAGTAAGGTAAGGATATAGTAAAAAGGAGGAATGAAAGATGGCTTTTTCAAAAGATTTTTTATGGGGTGGAGCAACTGCTGCTAACCAATGTGAAGGTGGATATAATGAAGGGGGACGTGGTCTTGCTAATGTTGATGTAGTACCCCATGGTAAAGACCGTTTTCCTGTTTGCTTAGGAATGAAAGAAATGCTAGATTTTGAAGAGGGATACTATTATCCCGCTCAAGTTGGAATTGATTTTTATCATCATTATCAAGAAGACATTAAACTATTTGCTGAAATGGGGTTTAAAACATTTAGACTATCGATAGGGTGGACTCGTATTTTTCCTAACGGTGATGAAAATGAACCGAATGAAGAAGGCCTAAAGTTTTATGAAAATGTTTTTAATGAATGTCATAAATATGGAATAGAGCCCTTAGTAACGATTACTCATTTTGATATGCCTATTCATTTAATTAAGAAGTACGGCGGATGGAAAAATCGTGAATTAATTGAAATGTATAAAAAATTAGTTACTGTTCTTTTTACAAGATATAAAGGTCTAGTAAAATATTGGTTAACTTTTAATGAAATCAATATGATCTTACATATGCCATTTATGGGGGCAGGACTGATGTTTAAAGAAGGCGAAGATCAAAAAGAAGCTAAATATATTGCGGCTCATAATGAATTAGTAGCAAGCGCTTGGGCTACCAAGATTGCTCATGAAATTGATTCTAATAATATGGTAGGATGTATGCTGGCTGGAGGCGAATATTATGCATATAGTTGCCATCCTGCAGATGTTTGGGCTTCTATTAATAAAAATCGGGAAAATATAATGTTTATTGATGTTCAAGCACGTGGATATTATCCAAACTATGCTTTAAAAATGTTTGAACGTGAAGGTATCAATATTGGTATTACCACAGAAGATAAAGAAATTTTAAAGAATAATCCAGTTGACTTTATTTCTTTTAGTTATTATTCATCACGTTGTATTTCAACACAAGGAAATGTTGAAAAAACTTCTGGAAATGCTTTTGAGGGAACTAAAAACCCATATTTAAAAACTAGTGAATGGGGTTGGGCAATCGATCCGTTAGGATTAAGAATCACATTAAATACTTTATATGATCGTTATCAAAAACCACTATTTATCGTTGAAAATGGTCTTGGTGCCAAAGATACAATTGGAGCTGATGGTTCAGTAAATGATGATTATCGAATTGAATATTTAAGAGAACATATAATAGAGATGGATAAGGCAATTAATGAAGATGGAGTTGAATTATTAGGCTATACACCTTGGGGATGTATTGATTTAGTGTCTGCTTCAACTGGTGAAATGTCAAAACGCTATGGATTTATCTATGTTGATCGAGATGATCAAGGGAACGGTTCATTAAAACGCTCAAAGAAAAAAAGTTTTGCCTGGTATAAAAAAGTTATTGCTTCAAATGGAACTGATTTAGATTAATTAAAAGCATTGACTCATAAAAGTCAATGTTTTTAATTTTCTAAAATTTTCTGTTTTATGTATGTTTCAATCTTAGGTAGTGGAATATTTAGAAGAAGTGATATTTCTTCATGAAAAATATTTTTGGCTGCTTTAAAATATTTTAGTTCATAATTTTGAGTCTGTTTTTTTTGGTGACGAATATAGATTGTTTTAATTAGCTTGATCCACTCAACTTCATCATATTTATCTAGTGACTTTTGGTAAAGCTCTTGTCGATATCGTTCACTAGTTATGTTTAAAGTACGAATATATGGAATTCGTTCAACAATTTCCTCCATTTCAGAAGCTGTTATAACCTTTCGGACAAGTTCGGTGATATTCGTAATGATTGTTTCATTGGTTTGCCAAGTTGTTAAAATGCAAGTGTGATTGTGAATAGCGATAATTTGATAAAGATGATTGTTTTTATGAATAATATAGTCATTAATTTTATACATAAATGCTCCTTAATTTTCTTTCAAAGTTTCTAAAATAAATGGTAAAATTTGTTCTGGCTTTAAATTGAGTGTATGACAAAATTCATCATAAAGCATTTTTTCTGCGGTTTGTAAAAAATGCTGATCTTGAACATGAAATTTTTTTCCGGCTTTTTCTTGTTTTTGTTTATTTAAATACAAAGTTTTGGTCAATTTAACTAATTGTTCATGATTCCCATGATTAATAATATCATTATATTTTTGTTTTCGAATATTTTTATCATTGATCCAGATTGTTTCATTATCTGGCATCGTCTTAATTAATTCATAAATATCTTTCTTAGATAATACTTTTCGCATTTTTGATAAAGCCTCTTCATTATCTGTTGGGACAAGAATAGTTATATGATCATCCAATGGGGTTAAAAAATAATATTGCTTATCGATATTGTTAAGTTTGCGAGTAACAATATCCTTGATCTTACAAACACCTTCACGTCCATATAAAACGGTATCGCCAATTTTGTACATATAAATTCCTCCATATAATAAAAAAGTGTAGCTGCAACTGGACTTACGTTCCGCAAACTACACGTTGAGATAATATAATTATATCATTTAAAAAAATAATTTCATGTATCAATTTTAAAATCATTATCATAAATAGATTTTAAATTCAATAGTTTTTTTAATTTTTAGGTACCTATTTATGGTACTTAGTAAGTATTTTTGTAATCGCTTTCAATGAGAAAGGGTGATAAACTAAATATATCGAGGAGGAAAGAGATATGAAGAGATTAAAGAGATTATTAGCGATGGTCGTAAGTTTCGCATTAGTAGCAACAACATATTGCACCCCATTATTTGCTGTTGATGCTCCAGATACTTATAGCTGTCAATTATATGGGGAAGTGACAGATGCGGGTGAGGTCGTATCAAAAATGGTAATTGACTATGGTGCTGCTAAAAAGGTTACAGGTGTAGGGTTAGATACATTTACTGTTCATGCTAAAGCATCAACAGAAGATATTCGTCAAGGTACACAAGATACTAGCTATGGTGATTATGATCTTGACCGTAAAATTGTTAAAGTAGAAGTTGAAGGACAATATGTAAACATCTATTTTAATCAAAGTGAAGGGGCCACTTTAGCTTATTTAAGTTCAGGTAGAAATTATCCGGCTGAATTAACTTATACGGTTACACAAAATAAGCCAGTTACTTTAACAGCTGCAGATGGTACAGTTATTAACGATTCATATACCGGTAATTATACTTGTGATAATACTGTAATAAATGCAGAAACTGCTAAATTTGAATCAGTTAAAGTAAAGGATGGAATTAATTATCAATATTATGATGCAGGTAGTGCAGATTCATTGATTGTTTGGTTCCATGGTAATGGTGAAGGTGATTATTTATCTTCTGGCAACAATGTTGCACAAATGTTAGCTAATCGTGGTACAGTTGCTTGGGCTACAGATGAGACTCAAAATATTTTTGGAGGGGCTCATGTTATGGCTTTCCAAGCACCAGATACTTGGTATTATGCACAAAATGATGGTTTATTAGAAAAAGCGTATAATGAAATTAATGAAGTAATCAAAGCTAAAAATATTGATCCTGATAAAGTGTTTGTTTCAGGATGTTCAGCTGGTGGTTATATGACAACAAGAATGTTGATTGCTTATCCAGATTTATTTGCTGCTGCAATGATCAACTGTCCTGCATTAGATGTAGCAGATGCTCGTGGTGGAGAAACTCCAACTGATGCAGAATTAGCAAGTATTAAAAATTCTGATACTGCAATTTGGTTAGTTCAAGGGAAAACAGATAGCAGTGTTAAACCAGAAGATTGCTCAATCCGTTTATTTAATGCTTTAACAGATGGACAAGAATTAATTACTTCAGAACATAAACAAGATTTAAATTCTGATTTTACAACTTCTGAAACTAAAGATGGAAAATATAAATTATCTTTATATGAAACAGTAGCAGTAACAGATCCTAGTACAGGAGCAAGTTCTAATAAATTAGAATTTGCAGAAGATTATGATCAAGATGGTGTAGCAACATTAGTTCAATATAGTGATCACTGGTCTTGGATCTATACATTAAATAACAATCCTAAAGATGCTAAAGGTGTTAGTATTATGAATTGGGCTGCTGAATATGGAAAAACAGCAGAACAACCAACACCTGCACCAGTACCAGAAACACCAGCTGATACACCTAAAACTTCAGTTAAGACTGGTGATAGTGTGAGCCTTGGATTATACGCAATAACTACATTAGCAGGACTTTGTGGAATTGCATTATTAAAAAAGAGATATAATTAAAAGTAGTGAACTTAGTTGAGAAACTAAGTTCTTTTTTGATTAAATTGTTAAATTAGACTAACTTATTATTGAAAAGATGAAAAGTAAATGTTAAAGTATGTTAGATGAATATAACATAAGGAGAACGATATGAAATATCTATATTTTATGCTAGGAATAATATTTACAGGGATTGGAATGATTGGCGTAGTTTTACCAGTTTTACCAACAACTCCTTTTCTTTTAGTGGCAATGTTCTTTTTTACTAAAAGTTCTTCACGGGCTAAAGTCTGGTTTGAAGGGACAAAAATTTATCAAAATCATTTAAATGACTTTGTAACTAAAAGAGCTATGACATTGAAAACCAAAGTGATGTTGTTATCGTTTGCAAGTACGATGTTATTAATTGCATTTTTAATGATGGATAATATTTATGGAAGGATAACAATTGTTTTATTAGTAATATTTAAGTATTATTATTTTGCATTTCGAATTAAAACAATTAAAGAAGTGAGCAATGATTAATAAAAGATTAGTTAGTTATTTAAAAGAGGATAAAAAATATATTTATTTACAAGTTTTGATGCAGTGGCTGGCATTGATTAGTCAAGTAGTAATTATTGCAATTATAGCTAATATGATCAATGAACTTTACCAGGGGCATCAAGTAAATAATTTTAGTATTAAAGTCATAATCATAATTGTATTAATTTTGATTAAAGGTTATTTTGGTAAATTAGTATCATCTTTTTCTTTTAAAGCTGCAAAAAATATTAAAGGAAAATTAAGATGTGATATTTATCAGAAAGTATTATTATTAAATAATCATTATAGTGATGTAATCAGTACGGCTTCATTAACGCAATTAATGAGCGAAGGAGTTGAACAATTAGAGATTTATTTTGGTAAATATTTGCCACAATTTTTCTATAGTATGTTAGCACCACTGACACTGTTCATTATTTTGGGACGAGTAGAATTCAAAGCAGCCCTAGTATTGTTTGTTTGTGTTCCTTTAATTCCGGTATCGATCGTCTTAGTTCAAAAGTTTGCTAAAAGATTATTAAATAAGTATTGGGGTCTTTACGGGAATCTTGCTGAACGCTTTTTAGATAATGTTCGCGGCTTGACAACATTGAAAGGGTATCAAGGGGATCAAGCTAAACATCTTGAAATGAATGAAGAAGCACAACGATTTAGAAATATTACGATGAAGGTTTTGGTAATGCAGCTAAATTCTATCAGCATTATGGATCTTGTTGCTTATGGTGGTGCAGCACTAGGAATTATTATTTCACTATACAGTTATCAAGGTGGAGCAATTGATTTAGGGCAAACATTTATGATGATCATGTTATCAGCAGAGTTTTTCATTCCGTTAAGACTGCTAGGATCATTTTTCCATATCGCTATGAATGGTAATGCCGCAAGTGAGAAAATTTTTAGGTTATTAGATACACCGGTAAATGATCATAAAGAATTAGAAATTACTGAGATTGAAAAAATTGAAATTACTAGACTGTCGTTTGGATATGATGAAGAAATAGTATTGAAGGATGTTAGTTTAGAAATTGATGAACCTGGTATTTATGGTGTGGTTGGAAGCTCAGGGAGTGGTAAAAGTACGATTGCTAAATTATTAATGGGTTATTATGATAATTATCAAGGTGTTTTAAGCTACAATGGAAATCAAGTCAATCAAGTCAAACATCAAAGTTTAATGAAACAAATAACAATGGTTGAACATAATCCTTATATTTTTGCAGGAACTGTCCGCAGTAACTTAAGTGATGGGAATGATAACTGTGATGATAGTATAATGATTGAGGTATTAAAGAAAGTTAATTTATGGAATTATTTTGATGGAGTTAATGGTTTGGATAGTGAAATTGAAGAGCGTGGAAATAATTTGTCTGGTGGACAAAAACAACGTTTAAGTATTGCCCGAGCATTATTGCATGATACTAGTGTTTATATTTTTGATGAAGCGACATCTAATATTGATATTGAAAGTGAAGAAATAATTATGAAAGTAATTGAGCAGATGCGTGATGAAAAAATTGTTATTTTAATTTCACATCGTTTAGCAAGTGTCGAAAATTGTAAATGTAACTATGTCTTTAGTCAAGGGAGATTAATTGGCTGGGGAAATCATAAAGAATTGATGAGAAATAATCCAGAATATATAGAGTTAGTTAATACCCAAAAAGAAATTGAGAATTATGGAGGCCAGGCAAATGCAAAAACGGAGTAATTTAAAAGTAGTAATCAGTTTGATTGCTTTAGTCAAATCAATGCTCTTAATCATGCTTGGAGCAATTATTTTAGGTGTTATTGGCTACTTGGCTGCTATTTTTCTAACGGTAATAGCAGGAGAAATCATGATTAAAGTAATTAAGCATGAGACTTTTACTAGTTTATTATATTTATTGATTGCTTGTGGAATATTAAGGGGCTTTCTACGTTATGGGGAACAATGGTGTAATCATTTTATCGCATTTAAATTATTAGCGATGATCCGAGATATTGTTTTTGCGAAACTTAGAAAATTAGCACCAGCAAAACTTGATGGTAAAGATCAAGGAAACTTGGTAGCCATGATTACTAGCGATGTAGAACTTTTAGAAGTGTTTTATGCACATACAATTTCCCCAGTGATGATTGCTTTAATTGTTTCGATTATTATGATTATCTATATTGGATATTATCATTTTGCTTTAGGTCTTTTAGCAAGCACTGCTTACCTATTTATTGGTGTAATTATTCCTTTAATTGTTGGTAAGAAGTCGGGAAATATGGGGTTAAATTATCGGAATGATTATGGTAAGTATACTAGTTATGTACTAGAGTCTGTCCATGGTCTAAGAATTATTGATCAATTTTCCCGTGGTAATAAACGCCTAAAAGAAATAGATAAAAAAAGTGAGTTATTAAATGAGCAAAATAAAGAATTAAAAGATCTTGAGGGTCAATATCGAATGATTGGAGATATTTGTGTTAGTTTATTTTCACTAGCAATGTTTATCTTAGGATATTATTTATATCGCCAAGGATCAATTGAATTTAATGGCGTTTTAATTAGTACGATTGCTTTAATGGCATCATTTGGACCAGTCTTGGCTTTATCTTCATTAGCACATAATCTAGTTATTACTTTTGCAAGTGGAAATCGTGTTCTTGACTTATTAGCTGAAGAACCTCAAGTTGAAACTGTAATCAATGGATATCAGGGGAATTTAGGAACGATTGAAATAAATAATTTATCATTCAAATATGAAGCTGAAACGATTTTAGATAAAATCAATTTAAGTATTAAACCTGGTGAAATCATTGGAATTGAAGGACGAAGTGGAAGTGGTAAAACAACGCTATTGAAATTATTGATGCGTTTCTATGATCCTACTGACGGAGAAATTCTGATTAATGGTCATGACATCAAAACATGGCAAAGTGATTCTTTAGCGAAATTAATTAGTTATGTTACCCAAGATACATATGTTTTTAATGACAGTATTATCAATAATATTAAATTAGGGATGGAAACTAGCGATGAGGCTGTGATTGAAGCTTGTAAGAAAGCCAATCTTCATGAATTTATTATTAGTTTAAAAGATGGTTATGAAACAATGATCGGGAGCCTTTATCAGTCTTTATCAGGGGGACAGCTGCAAAGATTATCTCTAGCTAGAGCTTTTTTACATGATGCACCATTGATTCTATTGGATGAACCAACTAGTAATCTTGATAGCTTAAATGAAGCTTTAGTATTAAAATCACTAAGTGATAATCATCAAGGGAAAACTATTATTATGGTTAGTCACCGACCTTCATCATTAAAAATCTGTGATCGAATTATTAAAATAGAACAGGGGCGACAGAGTTAATGACGATTGATCAAGAAAAAGAATTAATTAGTATAATGATTAAAATCTATGAAGATGGTAATAAAGTCGATTTAAGTGATTTAAAAAATTATGCTTTTAAGCGAATTGAATTTTGCCCTCGTAAAGAGGAAAAGACATTTTGTTCATCATGCCCGATTCATTGCTATCAAAAAACATATCGGCAGCAAATTCGAGAAGTTATGAAATATTCAGGAAAAAGAATTATCTTCAAACATCCAGTCATTGCCTTCAAACATGTAATAAATACGCTAAAATATAAAATAATGAGCTAAAATAAACCGATTGTACTAGGTAATGATATTATGATATGATATCTAGAGGAATCGGGGTGGCTTGATGGAAAATCTAGAAACACAACGCTTGATAATTAGAGAGTTGGAAATAAAAGATGCTATGCGTTTGAGTGAATATCGTGATAAAAGGGAAGTTGCTTTCTATCAATCATGGTGGCGGTACCCTTACCAGAAAGCCTTAAAAAGAGTAGAGTATTGTGTTAAACATCCTTTTGATGGAAGTCGTGGTAATTATCAATTAGGTGTAGTATTAAAAGAAAATAATATTTTGATAGGTGATTATTTTTTAGAGGTCTTAGAATCTAATTCTATTACGATCGGTTATACTTTTGATAGTGATTATTGGCAACATGGCTATGCAATTGAATCGATGCGAGCACTTTTATTGGAGTTAAAAAATAGATATAATTTTAAAATTGTTTTTGCTCATGTTTATGATGACAACATAAGATCTATTCGTTTGCTTAAAAATCTTGGATTTGTTCAATATGAAACATCTAAGATCATGGGGGATATTGGATTTAAATTAAGATTATAACAACTGGTGTAAAACTAGTTGTTTTTTTGTTTGTAAATCTATAAGTTTTTATTTTATTTTAAAATAAATAAAAAGTGACAAATTATTCTACTGTAAGTATCTATAATCGATATTACGAGGTGAATGAAATGGATTTGACAGTAGCAAAAACAAAAACAAAAATAAAGAATACTGGAATGACTTATGTTTCAATCTTTGGATTAACCCTCCTTCTAGGTTTAGTAAAAATATATGACACATCACTGTGTTTTGTTCTCCCCATGCTAGTAGTATCATTTATGTGCGGCTATCGACATATCATTATGTACATGACCGCTTTATTATTGGTATCATACATATCTTATGATAACTATATGCTATTATTAGTTTCGATTACTAGCGTGATAATTATGCAAGTGATGATGTACTTAAAATTTGTCAAAAGTAAGTATTTAGCCCTAGTAGTTACTTTGGTAAGTTTACTCTTTCTTTACATTTATCAATATAATTATATTGAAGTATTAGTTATATTATCCTTTACACTATTACATAGTCTACTGTACCTAGAAGTAGTGCCTCTCTTTATCCATAACACGATTGAAGTATATACCAATAAACGGATGATGATTCTTTCAACAATGATAATGTTAGCCATCATTTCATTAGTTGAGCTCAATCAAGTCTATATGATGATATTACTAAGGTTCTATTTATTACTAAGTGTCTATTATTTAGGAATTAATAGTACCATGCCTACGATTCTATATATATCAATCATATTAATGTTTATTAATCCCTTATTAAAAGAGGAAATACTATCATTAATCCTTCCTTTTAGTATTTTCTTTATGTATAAGCCGGAAAATAAATTAGTCTGTTCAACCGTTTATCTTGTAAGTCATCTAGTTCTCCCTTTCTTTATTACATATGATTATTACTATCATAGTTTTATTATTGTAGTAAGCGCAACGTTGTTTTTATTTGTACCTACCTTTAAACATAAGCCTAAATTACTTAGTGATGATTTTAAAAATATCACAAGTCGAAACAAATTAATTCAACGTGCTACCACATTCGCCTCTTTATTTAAACAATTAACAGATATCTTTCAAGAAGCAAATCGTAATGTAAATGTCGGTGAGTTTGTTGGCTATGTTTATGAGGATGTATGTTCCAAATGTCCTAGTCGGGATTTATGTTTTTATCGTGATGGGAGTGTAAGTCGATTAGGAAAATTGATTAATAAAGGATTTAAGACTAACTACACAAAAGAAGATATTAACTATATTAATAGTAATTGCATTAGTCCAAATCGCTTCTTAAAGAGTATCAGTGAATATAAGGATAGTTATGAAAAGATAAAAAGAGTTAATCAGGAAAATTCGCATTTAAAGAAAGATTTGTTTTATGAATTTTCGTTATTGAGTGAGGTGTTTGATAATTTTAGCAATTCTTTAGAACAAACGCCATTAAATGATGATAGTTTAAAAGAGCATTTATTAGGCTATCAATTTAATATTACATATTTATACCGTCATCAAATCGGTAATAATGTTTATACTTTAGAATTAGGATTAATGGATATTAGTGAGGAGGAGGTTGTTAATGAACTAGTTCCAATAGTAGAGTCATATTTAAATGAAACATTAGAAATAGTTTCTCTAAAGGATTCAATGCATCATCTTGGTTACACGTCATTAGTTTTAAAACATCAACAAAATTATTCATTGCAGTATGGTTTTCAGCAATATGCTTTAGAGCCTCTTAATTGTGGTGATTCGTTTAGCGCGTTCCATCAAGATAATCTTCATTATTTAGCATTGAGTGATGGAATGGGTCAAGGCAAGATGGCTGCTAATGAAAGTAAGTTGACATTAGAAGTACTATCAAAATTAATTTTAAATGGAATTGGATTAAAAGATACAATTGATTCAATTAATGCTTTATTAAAAATAAAAAATCGTAACGACATGTTTACGACTTTAGATCTATGTAATATTAATCTTGCTAATGCCCGAATGAAGTTAATCAAATATGGTGCTAATCCAAGTTATCATATTCGTAGTGGAATGGTTGAAAAAATTGCAACTAATTCATTACCAGTTGGAGTTGTTTCTAAATTAAAAATAGTTAGTTATGAGATGCCACTAAAAAATAATGATTTAATTATTATGTCAAGTGATGGCACAGGAAATGATTTTGAACAGATCGTTAATGATAATGTTCACTTATATTGTGATCAGCACCCACAAGAAATAGCTACTTTTTTAATGGATCAAGTATTAGAGAAAAATAATTTAGATGATATAAGTATTATAGTTATTAAAGTGGTAAATAATTAATTTAGTGGACTTCATTAGTTTGAATGAATCAGCGATATGTACCCATAATTTTGGACACGTTTATTTATGAACTAGGCAATACATATGGATGTTTCCTTGTATCTTACAGGAGATATCCGTTTTGTTTTTCTTGAATTCTTTGGTTGTTGTAATGATCTATATATTCATCTATAACAACTGCAAATTCTTCAAAACATTTAAATTCATTTTCATAATACATTTTATTCTTTAATTTTCAAAAAAAATTAAACTAGGAAACATCAGTTGTACCAAAATTTCTATCTATGGTATTGTCAACAATCTTACTGAATAATCCTAAGTTGTACATAATGTGATGGACACGTTTATGATTTATCTGGTAAGCACAGTTAAGAAGTTATCGATAGACCCTACACACTCCATAACGACTTTTATTTTGTTTGAATATTTTTTACTGTTTAAGCTAATTCTCTGTTTCTTTTTCTATTTTCATGGTAATACACTGCTAAATAATAAAGGCTATTTTTAGTATTATTAAAGCAAAATTTTAAAATATCTATATTTCAAAAAGTATAAAAAGATAGTGAGAATTTAGCTGAAATTTCTATTAGATGAGGTTAATTTATGGAATTGTGAATAAAATTAGTTATTTTAGAATAAATGTGTTATACTGCAAAAAACGATTAAGAGAGAGAAATAGATGAAATTTAGTGAATTAGAATTAATTGAACCATTATTAAATGCAGTAAAAGAAATGAAATATGATATCCCCTCACCGATTCAAGAACAGGCAATTCCAGCAATTATTTCGGGAAGAGATATTTTTGGATGTGCCAAGACTGGAACAGGGAAAACAGCAGCTTTTGCTTTACCGATTTTACAAAAATTATATTTACGTGATGAAAGCGAAAAGTATCCACGAACTATTAAAGCACTGATTTTGGCTCCGACTCGTGAATTAGCAATTCAAATCAATGAGACTTTTGAGGCAATGAATCCGCAGGTTAATTTAAAATCAGCAGTTATCTTTGGTGGGGTTCGTCAGGGTAGTCAGGTTACTAAAATTAATCGTGGGATCGACGTGCTGATTGCCACGCCAGGAAGACTGATTGATCTTTATAATCAAGGATTGGTGGATTTAAAACATGTAGAATACTTAGTTTTAGATGAAGCAGATCGTATGTTGGATATGGGATTTATTAAAGATATTCGTAAGATCTTAAGATTTATTCCTCGTCGTCATCAAACTATGTTATTTTCAGCAACCTTACCTGATGAAATTAAACACCTGGTTAGTGATCTACTGAATGACCCGCTTAAAATCATGATAAGCAGTGGTAATGTTACAGTAGAAAAAATTAATCAATCGCTATACTTTGTTGATAAAGTAAATAAAGCTAAGTTATTGATCAAGTTATTAGAAAATCCTCAAATATATAATGCAATTGTTTTTGTTAGGACAAAAAGAAATGTGGATACTTTATGTAAGAAACTAATTAAGGCGCAAATAACTTGTGAGGGAATCCATGGTGATAAATCTCAAAATGCACGTGTTCGAGCATTAAATAACTTCAAAAATGATAAAGTTCGAGTTCTTGTTGCTAGTGATATTGCTGCTCGAGGGATCGATATTGATGAATTAACACATGTTATTAATTTTGATTTACCTGATCAAGCAGAAAATTATGTTCATCGGATCGGCCGAACTGCTCGTGCTGGAGCATCGGGAGAAGCAATTACATTTTGTAGTTTTCAAGAAAAGGCATTATTAAAAGATATTCAAAAATTTATTAACCAAGATATTCCGGTGGTGGATAACCCTTATTACCCAATGAAAGATTTATCAATACCAGAAAAGAAACATAAAAGTAAAAAAAAGGGTGAAACACAAAAATCACGTGATAAAGCTAAGCACTTGAAACAAGGACAAAAAAAGTCATCAGTAAGAACAAATAACATAAAAAAGAATAGTAAGACAAAAAGAAGTAATTTTAAAAGAAGGCGTCCTTAAAAATGACGTCTTTTACTAATTGATTAGTGAAAAAGTCACGAAAATGATATGTTAAATTAATAATTATTTGATATAATGGTAAAGATATTGAGGTGATTAAATGGATAGTTTTAAAGATTTGCTGAAAATGCAGGAGCTGTATATCCTTGGGGTATCAGGGGGCTGTGATTCGATGGCATTATTAGACATGATGAATCAAGCTGGTTACCAAATAATCGTATGTCACGTCAATTATCATTTACGCGAAGATAGTGACCTAGATCAACAGACAGTTGAAGCATATTGTCACCGATATGATTTGCCTTGTTATGTTCGAGAAATTGATAAACAAGTTTACGGACCGGATAATTTCCAAGATCAAGCTCGGCGGCTACGCTATCAATTTTATTTAGAAATTGGAATGAAATATCAAACCCAAAAGGTGGTTTTGGCCCACCATCAAAATGATGTTATTGAAAATATTGTAATGCAGTTACAGCGCCATAACACTAAGGGATATCTGGGAATCCAAGAAATCAGTGAAGTATTTGGAGTAACTGTAATTAGACCGTGCTTAGCGGTACGAAAACAGTTTTTAAGAGACTATTGTCATGGTCATAATGTTGAATATCGTGATGATTATACAAATTTTCAAACTGAGTTTACTCGTGATTATGTTCGAAATGTTACTTTGAAAGATTATGATGAAGAAAAAATAGAGAAATTACTTAAGTGGGCACAAGAACATAATCAAAGATATGCTAGTAAGCTAAAACAATTACAAATTTATCTTGATTTATATCATCAAAAAAATAAAATTGATTATACTTGTATTCCTAAAGAGCTGTTAGATGGATTTATTTATGAAATTTTAAAAGAAGTTGTTTATCCCCCTTTGATCAGCAATGCTTTGATTAAAGAAATTATTAAACAAATAAAAAGTAATAAGCCAAATATTAATATGGATTTGCCTGTTAATATTAGGTTCATAAAAGAGTATGATAATATATGTGTTTCTAATTTGAAAAATAACCATAGCTATTGTTTAAAATATGAACATTTAGTTTATGATAAGCATGAGCACTTTTATTTAAGTGAAGTAGGTCATTTAAATGAAGGCGTCTATGTGAGTAAAGAAGATTTCCCAATTACGATTAGATCGGCACGTCCTGGTGATGTTATTGTTACTGCTGGTGGAACAAAAAAGGTTTCGCGATTGTTTATTGACAATAAAATTCCTAAAAGTAAGCGGGATACTTGGCCAATTGTTGAAAATAGCCAAGGAATGATAATTCTTGTGCCACATCTTGCAAAAAATATTGGGTATTTATATTCAAAACCCAATATATATGTGGTAAAATTAGAAACATATACGACTAGGAGTGAGATAATGCATAAGGATATAAAAGAAATTTTGATCAGTGGAGATCAAATTAGTGCTAAATGTAAAGAATTAGGGGCAATCATTGATAAAGACTATGAGGGGAAAGAAGTCCTATTAGTTGGTTTATTAAAAGGTTCAGTCCCTTTTATGGCGGAGTTATCAAAATATTTAAATACTGATGTTACTTTCGACTATATGAATGTAAGTAGTTATGAGGGTGTTGAATCCAAGACATTAGTTGTTAAGCAAGATTTAAAGGAAGATGTCAGTGGTAAAAATGTCTTGATCGTTGAAGATATTTTAGATACTGGAAAGACGTTATTTAATGTTAAAGAGATGCTATTAAAACGTAAAGCCAATAGTGTTAAAATTGTCACTATGTTAGATAAAGAAGAGGGTCGGGTTTTTGAAATGAAGGCCGATTATGTGGGATTTAAAATCCCTAATGCTTTTGTAGTAGGCTATGGACTTGACTTTAATGAAAGATATCGTCAATTGCCATATGTTGGAATATTAAAAGAAGATTGTTATAAGTAAGGAGAGTATATGAGTAATAAGAATGGATTATTAAAATCGATTCTTCCATGGGTAGTTCTATTATTCTTAATCGGTGGACTTGTTACCTATATGAATCAGGGTAATAGTAAAGAGATTAAGTATAGTGAATTCGTGGAAGTAGTCCAAGACGAAAAAATTAAGGAAGTAGAAATTGTTCCTTCAAGTTTAGTCGTTGATGTAAGTGGGAAGTATACAAAGAAAGTAGATGGTAAATCAACAGAGTATGAATTTACAACTACGATTCCTAATACTGAAGCTGAAATGCAATCATTAACTGGATTGTTAAATGAAAAGGGTATTGAAACTACGATTGTTGATGCTAATGATCGTGGTGTATTTATGAAGGTCATTATTAGTATTTTACCATATGTATTATTACTTGGAGGAATGTTCTTTATCTTCAAGATGATGGGTCAAGGTGGCGGAAATGCTAAAGCCTTTGATTTTGGTAACTCTAGAGCTAAGTTAGAAAAAAACCAAACAACTAGATTTGCTGACGTAGCTGGTGCTGATGAAGAAAAAGAGGAATTAAAAGAATTAGTAGCATTCTTGAAAAATCCGAAAAAGTTCGCTCAAATGGGGGCTCGTATTCCAAAAGGGGTATTACTTGTGGGGCCACCAGGTACTGGTAAAACTTTATTAGCAAGAGCCGTTTCTGGTGAGGCTAGTGTGCCTTATTATTCAATTTCTGGTTCAGAATTCGTAGAAATGTTCGTTGGTGTCGGTGCTGGTCGTGTTCGTGATATGTTCAAAAAGGCCAAACAAACTGCGCCATGTATTATCTTTATCGATGAAATTGATGCTGTTGGGCGTCAAAGAGGTACTGGTATGGGTGGTGGACACGATGAACGTGAACAAACTCTTAACCAATTGTTAGTTGAGATGGATGGATTTAGTGGTAATGAAGGGATCATCATTTTAGCGGCAACAAACCGTGCTGATGTATTAGATCCAGCATTATTACGACCAGGTCGTTTTGACCGTCAAATTCAGGTAGCTAATCCTGATAAGAATGCTCGTACTGAAATCTTAAAAGTTCATGCGCGGAACAAAAAATTTGCTCCCGATGTAGATTTTAGTAATATAGCACAAAGAACTCCTGGATTCTCAGGGGCTGAACTAGAAAATGTTTTAAATGAAGCTGCTTTATTAGCAGTTCGTGAAGATCACAAAGTAATCTCAATGGATGATATTGATGAAGCAGTTGACCGTGTTATGGGTGGACCTGCGAAAAAATCTCGTAAATATAGTGAAAAAGAACGCCGTCTAGTTGCATACCATGAAGCTGGACATGCTGTGTTAGGTTTAACTTTAGAAGCTGCCAACAAAGTTCAAAAAGTAACTATTGTGCCACGTGGCCAAGCTGGGGGTTATAACTTAATGACGCCTAAAGAAGAAACATATTTCCAAACTAAGACTCAATTAGAAGCTAATATTGCTGGATTTATGGGTGGTCGTGTAGCTGAAGAAATTTTCTTTGGTGATGTAAGTTCCGGTGCTCATAACGATATTGAACAAGCAACTAGAATTGCAAGAATGATGGTTACTGAATTGGGAATGTCAGAACTTGGTCCAATCAAATATGATTCTGAACAAGGAAATGTTTTCTTGGGACGCGACTATACACAACACAATAATTCTCATTCTGGGCAAATTGCTTATGAAATTGATGTTCAAGTTCGTAAGATCATCGATGAATGCTATGCACAGGCAAAAGAAATTATTGAGGCTAATAAAGATAAATTAGTAATTATTGCTGATGCTTTATTAGAATATGAAACATTAGCTGGTGAACAAATTGAAGCATTATTTAATACAGGTAAGATGTTAGATCGTCATGATGGAACATTTGATAGTAGCTCTAATGATGATTCATCAAATGATTCTAATGCTTCAAGTACAACAACACCATCGTTTGATGATGCTGATGATCTATTAGATGATATGAAATAAAAGCGGTATCCGCTTTTTTTCATATGTGAGGTAAATGATGAACAACAAGAAAAGAAAAATATTTATCTATTTTATTATTTTGTGTATGATAATACCAATGATATTATCATCATTGATGGTATTTTTATAAGGAGAATATATGAAAGATTATTTAGTTAGAGGTTTAGTTAATAGTAAAAACTGTCGTGTTTTTGCTTGTAAAACGACTAATTTAGTAGATGAGGCTCGCAAACATCATAATTTATGGCCTACTGCTTCTGCAGCAATCGGGAGAATGATGTCAGCTACTTTGATGATGGCAAAAATGAACAAGAATCAAGAGAAAATGACAGTTGTGATCAATGGTGGCGGTCCAATTGGAACTATGATGACGGTTACTAATGGTGATGGAAATATTAAAGGATTCGTTGCTAACCCAGAAGTGCATTATACTTATAATGATACTGGTAAATTAGCAGTTGGTGTAGCAGTTGGACATGAAGGAACTTTACAAGTAATTCGTGATATGGGTTTAAAAGAACCGTTTACGGGATCAGTTCCACTACAAACTGGGGAAATCGGTGATGATTTTGGTTACTACTTTGCAGTTAGTGAACAAACTCCTTCAGTTGTATCGGTTGGGGTACTAGTAAATGATACTAATGAAGTGCTTGCTTCAGGTGGATTTATTATTCAATTATTACCTGAGGCTATTGAAGAAGATATTGATTATATCGAAAAAGTTGTCGCTCAATGTCCGCCGGTATCTAAGTTGATCAATGAAGGGAAAAGTCCTGAAGAGATATTAAAGCAGCTATTTGATGATGTGGAGATTACTGAAAAACAAGATTTGTTTTTCAAATGTGATTGTTCAAAAGAGAAAATGGGTAAGGCTTTGATTACAGTTGGTAAGGATGAGTTACAAGCGATGATTGATGAGGATCATGGTTGTGAATTAAGTTGCCAGTTTTGTAATAAAAAATATCAATTTAGTGAAGAAGAATTAAAAGAAATTAAAAATAGATTATAGTAGAATAGTGAAAACTATTCTATTTTTTGTAATTTTATGTGATTATTTTGCTACAAATGTACTATTATGGTATTTTTTAGGTAAATTTTGTGCTATGATAATGGTATAGACAAATAAAGTGAGGGAAAATCAAATGAAAAAACTATTAAGTGTAATGTTACTGGCATTGCTATTAACAGGATGTGGTGGAGAAGAAAAAACCACTACTATTTGTAAAGGAAATATTGATGAAATGACAGCAGCTGAAGTTACGATCGAAGCAACTGGTGATAAAACTGATGTCATGAAAAGTACAGTTACTTATGATTTTACTGGTTATGTAACTGAAAGTACACCAATTGATACTTATTGGCTTCCTAAAGTGAAATCTATTAATGTTGATTATGATTCATTAAAAGGTGGTTCAGCTAAATATACTGTAGATGGTGAAAAAATTATTCTTAAAATTGAATTAGATTATGGTGAAGCTGATTTTGATGAACTTAAAAAAGCTAAATTAGTTACAACTACTGATAGTGATAAGAAAATCGTGTATATTTCTTTAGAAGAAACAATTAAAGAACAAGAAAAAGGTGGACTTACTTGTAAAGAAAAATAAAAAGAAAGGCGGGGGAAGCCTTTCTTTTTTTGTTGGAAACCAACATATTTAGGAATATAACTAACTCGATAACTTACGTCTATTTCGGGGAGGAAAATAGCGGGGAAGGGTAAGTTATCTATAAATAGTATGGCTATGAAGAAATATTTTATACATTTATATTTCTTTTTTTTTAATTTATTGATAAGATACTTTTGAGGAGTGACATAATGTTTAAAATAGGAAATGTAGAAATAGAAAATCCAGTAGTAATGGCACCAATGGCAGGGATTACTAATATGGCTTTTCGTAAAATTATTAAAGATTTTGGTGCCGGACTTGTCTATTCGGAAATGGTTAGTGATAAAGCGCTATGTTATGGAAATGCTAAAACAATAGAAATGTTACAAGTAGATGATGGCGAACATCCAGTTAGTATTCAGCTATTTGGCGGTGAAGTAGAAACAATGGTTCAAGCAGCCAAATATATCGATAAACATTCTAATTGTGACATTATTGATATTAATATGGGATGTCCAGTAAATAAGGTTTTAAAGGCCGATGCTGGTAGTAAATTATTATTATATCCTGATAAAATTTATGAGATTGTTAAAGGTGTCGTTGATAATGTAACTAAACCTGTTACAGTAAAAATACGTAGTGGTTTTGATAAAGAACATATTAATGCAATTGAGGTTGCTCAACTAATTGAGAAGGCTGGTGCTAGTGCTATTGCAATTCATGGTAGAACTCGTTCGCAAATGTATGAAGGTCATGCTGATTGGGAAATAATTCGTCAAGTCAAAGAAGCTGTGAAAATCCCAGTAATTGGCAATGGCGATATCAAGAGTGTTGAGGATGCTAAAAGAATGCTTGAAGAAATAAAAGTTGATGCAGTTATGATTGGTCGTGCGGCCTTAGGAAATCCATGGTTGATTAAACAGGTTGTAGAGTCTTTAAAAACTGGTGAAACAATTAGTGAACCTACTTATCAAGAAAAAATTACGCAGTGTTTAGCACACGCACGACGTTTAATGGAAATTGAACCAGAAAAGGTTGCTATGTTTCAAATGCGTGGTCATGCGCCATGGTATATCAAGGGATTAAAGTCTTCAGCTCGTGTGAAAAATGAATTATCTAAGATTAATACTTTTGAAGAACTTGAAATTATTTTGAAAGAGTATCAAGAATATTTAGATCAGTTGGACTAAGAGTTGCAACAAGTTTATATTTTGGTATAATTGAAATAATAATTAAAGGGGGATTTGAGTAGTGATTATTAGTGGTAAAGAAATATCTGTAAAAATAAAGGATCAATTAAAGGAAGAAGTAAGTAAGATAAAAGAAACATATCCACGTCTACCTAAGTTGGTTGTAATACTAGTAGGGGATAATCAAGCTAGTCAGACATATGTTAGGAACAAAGAAAGAGGTTGTCAGTATATTGGGATTGAATCAGAAATCTTGAGACATGATGCATCTTTTAGTGAAATCGAATTATTACAAGAAATTAATGATTTAAATAATGATGATACTGTTGATGGAATTTTAGTGCAATTACCATTGCCACAGCATATTAATGAAGAAAAAGTTTTAGATGCGATTGTTCCTAGTAAAGATGTTGATGGTTTTCATCCCGAAAATGTGGCTAAATTATTTTTAGGACAACATAGTTTGGTTCCTTGTACACCAAAAGGGATGATGGTTTTATTAGAAGAAATTAATTATGATTTGGCGGGTAAAGAAGTAGTAATTGTTGGGCGCAGTAATATTGTTGGTAAGCCGGTAGCCTTATTGTGCTTACAAAAAAATGCAACTGTTACAATTGCACATAGTCAGACAAAAGATTTAAAGGCAGTTTGTTCACGTGCTGATGTACTTATTGCAGCAATAGGGAAACCGAAATTCTTTAATCATGAGTATGTTAAAGATGGTGCAGTAGTATTAGATGTAGGAATTAATCGTGATGAAAATAACAAATTATGCGGTGATGTTGATTTTGATGATGTTAAAGACAAAGTGTCAGCAATTACTCCAGTTCCAGGGGGAATTGGACCAATGACGATTACAATGTTAATGAAAAATACAATTGAAGCTTTTTATCATAGAAATGGTGACTAATATGGAATATAAATTAAATGATATTGTTGAAATGAAGAAGGCTCATCCATGCAAAAAGTCAACACAATGGCAAATTATTAGAATGGGTGCAGATATTAAAATTAAATGTTTGGGATGCGGAGCGATTGTAATGTTCCCACGCCGTGAATTTGAAAAAAAATTAAAGAAGATAATTGAGTAGTATGGATGATGATTTATTAGAAGATGAATTAGATAATGTCTTAGATATATATTGGCACTTTTAGTGCCAATTTTTTTGTTTGATTAATCTTGTAAAAAATATACAGTATTGGGAATAGACAATTTAAGGAAAGATAGCTATGATTGAAACAGGAGGAAAGCATTATGACGATTAAGGAATTATTGGAACAAGCTGATACAGTATTGAAAGATGAAAAGTTACGCGAAATGTTTAAACGGTGCTTTTTGTCTACGCTAGAAACAAGTGTTAAACGAGAAGGTGATAAGACTTATATTATTACCGGAGATATTAATGCAATGTGGTTACGTGATTCAAGCTGTCAAGTTAATCATTATTTAAAATATATTCATAATGATAGTGAATTACAGTCAATAATCAAAGGATTAATTAAAGCTCAAGTTGAATATGTTTTGTGGGATCCTTATGCAAATGCATTTTTAAATACAGAAGATGTTGAAAGGGAATATCATGATACGACTATTATGAAGCCGTATGTCTGGGAGCGAAAGTATGAATTGGATTCATTATGTTATCCGGTAAAATTAAGTTATCAATATTATAAAGAAACTGGTGATAAAAGTATTTTTAATCAACAGTATTTACATTTTATTAGAACTCTTTTAAATGTTTTTGAATGTGAACAAAATCATAGTCAAAATTCATCATATACGTTTGAACGAGAAGAAGCAAAAAAATGGAATTTAAGAAAAACCGAAACCCTCCAAAATAAAGGACGTGGTTTTGAAACACGTTATACCGGAATGATTTGGAGCGCATTTAGGCCAAGTGATGATGCATGTACTTTTAATTATAATATTCCTGGCAATATGTTTTGCAGTGTTGTTCTGGGATATCTCAAGGAAATTGTGGAATTAGTGTATCAGGATGAATATCTTCAAGAGCGAATTGTTGATTTGAAATTTCAAATTGATTATGGTATTGAATTATTCGGTATTGTTAGACACCCTAAATATGGGAAAATATATGCCTATGAAACAGACGGTTATGGGAATCATGTATTAATGGATGATGCCAATGTACCAAGTTTATTGTCAATTCCATATTTAGGATTTGCGGATGCTAATGATGAAATTTACAAAAATACACGAGCGTTTATTTTAAGTAAAGAGAATCCATATTATTTTGAGGGGAACAGGGCAAAGGGAATTGGATCGCCACATACCTGGTCTGAATATATATGGCCGATTGCGCTATCCATGCAAGGATTAACAAGTTTATTACAGCATGAAAGAGAAGCATTGATCCAGACTATTATTGATAATACCGGAGGTACTGGATATTGTCATGAAAGTTTTGATGTAAATGATGATACTCAGTTTACAAGACCATGGTTCTGCTGGGCTGATTCTTTATTTGCGGAGCTTGTAATCAAAACTTATTTTGAATAAATAATATCTATGATAAAATAGAAAAATGATAAGAAGATTTCGATCTTCTTTTTTTGTTTTTTGATTAGGAAAAATTTTACAAGTTCTGTAATTCTCTTATGGAAGCGCTTTGTATATACTTTTATATGAAAGAGGGAGGAAATAAAATGAAATTAATTATGTCATTATTAGAAAAGTATTTAATGCCATTTTCTAATAAAATTACATCAAACAAATTGCTTAATGCAATTAAAGATGCTTGTATTCTTACAAGTCCTTTTACCGTGGTAGGTTCGTTGGCAGGTCTAGTAAGTCAGCAGGCAAATTATTGGTTTGGAGAATGGGGAATCCCATTGGATGGTATTTTAGGAAGTATTATCAATGCCTTTACAAATATTAATACTGTGGCTATGGGTTTAACTGGATTAGTTGTTGTTATTGCTTCTTCATACAATTATGCTAATCAATTAAAAGGGCTAAATAAAGGAGATAAATGTGTTCCATTAGTTGCTTGTATTGTTTCTTTGATTGCTTATATAGCAACTATTCCTAATGCTATTAATGTAGGTGATAGTACAATTACAGCTTTTCAAATCGACTTCTTTAATTATGAAGGAATGTTTGCGGGAATGATTATTGGATTGGCTTCATCATATATGTACTATAAACTAGTTAATTCAAAATTTACAATTAAATTACCCGGACAAGTACCGCCAATGGTATTAAGTTCATTCTTATCAATTATTCCATTCTTTGTTATCATTACTGTATTTTCAGTGATAAAGGAAATTGTTGTTTTAGCAGGATTTGATTCAATCCAACAATTGATTACTCAATTTATTATTACTCCACTAAATGGGATTGGTACAGGTTTACCAGCAGTTATTTTAGTAATTATAATTATGCAATTATTATGGTTCTTTGGAGTTCATGGTTTTTCAATTATGTGGGGATTAATTTCTGTATTGTGGATGCCAATTTTCTATGAACATATTCAAATTTTTGTTGAAACAGGTTCTTTTGATAAAATTACACAAGTAGCACCAAATACTTTATGTAATGTCTATGCAATGATTGGTGGTTCTGGCTCTACTCTAGCATTAGTTGTATTATTATTAGTATTAGGGAAAAAAGGTTCTGCTGAGAGATCGATTGGAAAGGTTTCAATTATTCCTGGTTTATTTGGGATTAATGAACCTGTAACATTCGGATTACCGATTGTATTAAATCCAATTATGTTTATTCCATTTGTATTTGTACCAGTTATTAATGCAATTATTGGATATTTTGCAACATCATGGGGATTAGTTAACCATTTGGTTGTATTGAATTCTGGGGTGGAACCAATCTTTGTTAATGCTTGGGTATTGGGGGCATTTACATTGAGTCCAGTTATTTTATGTATAGTATTATTTATTTTAGATTTAGTTTTATATTATCCGTTTGTAAAATTACAAATCAAGCAAAATACTTTAGAAGCACAGAATGAAGGTGCTGCCGTTGAGTAAGATACATTTTATTCCCCATGTTCATTGGGATAGAGAGTGGTTACGTTCAACGGATTCATCAAGAATTAAATTAGTCTATTTTTATGATCGACTGATTGAAATGTTAGAGAATGATCCACAAATGAAATATTTTACATTTGATGGACAAACAGCAGCGTTAGAAGATTATTTAGCGATTAAACCATTTCAAAAAGATAGGATTTCGCAATTAGTAAAGAATCGAAAATTATTTATTGGACCATGGTATGTTCAACCAGATATGATTATTCCCTCGGGTGAGGCGCTGTTAAGAAACTTATTAGTTGGTTCTAAATATGCTGCGGGATTAGGTCATTGTATGAATGTTGGCTGGGTCCCGGATGCATTTGGGCAAAATAAGATAACTCCTTATCTATTTAAAGAAATTGGTATGAAAGGGATATTTGCTTGGCGTGGTTTTGATTATGATGTTTTAGATGATTCATTATTTATGTGGCAAGGAAATGGTGATGCATCGCTGCCAACTGTTCATTTTGCTTTGGGATATGGGCATTACCGAGGATTTCCAGAGGATTATGAAGAAGTAAAAAAAGATATGACAGATTTTATTCCTAAATTAGAAGCTCGTTATCAAGATCAAGAAGTTTTATTTATGCTGGGGAGTGACTATGCTTTTCCACGGAAACATTCTTCAAAGACAATTGAACAATTGCAAAAAGATGGTTATGACTGTATTATGAATAACCCTGAGGATTATCTTGATACACTGCTTAATGCAGCAAAGAAAAATCATCATCAATTAAAAATTTATCAAGGTGAAGCAAGAAGTGCTGCACTAGGTCGAATTCACGCTGGTATCACCTCAACTAGAATTGATATAAAAAATGCAATGCGTCATTATGAAACAATGATGGCAAAAGTAATTGAACCAATGATTAGTATCTCGCGTTTTCAAGGAGGCTATTGTGATCAAGAATTAATTAATTATTTTTGGAAGATTATTTTTAAGAATCAATTTCATGATTCTATCTATGGTTCTTCACCAGATAGTATTAACCATACTGTAGAAAATCGTTTATTAAATTTAAGACATGGTTTAAATGAGCTAATCTGGATGAATTTCCGTTATTTGGCAGAATCAGTGGATTTGAGTGTACTAAAGGAAAATGAGGACATCTTAGTTCTATTTAATACTCTTCCTTATCAGCGTAATGATTATGCTTTTACAAGCATGATTGTTAAAGATAAGAACTTTGTGTTAAAACGTCAAGATGGAACAATCGTCCCTTATGAAATAATGAATGAAGTTAAAGCAACTAGCCATGATATTGAATATTATAATGGAATGGAAAATTTTCATGATGCAGGAGAAGTTTTAGAAGGAACAAAATTTAAAGTACAAATTAAGATTGCGGCATCTTTCTTACCACCAATGGGCTATGAAGTTTTAAAAGTGTGTTTCCATGAAAGAACTTCAAAAAGACCAGAAGGAGATGTTGTCATTTTAAAAAATGGTGCTGAAAATAAGTATTTAGTGATGCACATTCAAGAAGATGGAACGCTTTCTGTTACGAATAAACAGACTCAGGAAACATATCATCAGTTAAATACTTTTGTCGAAAAGGGGGATGATGGTGATGAATATAATTATTCTCCATGTATAGATGATACAGAAATAAGAATTAATGATATTCATCCAATGATTACTTGTATTGAATCATCTTCTATTGAAGTAAAGTATCGGCTTGAATATCAAATTCAAGTTCCTGAAAAAGTAGTTGATCACCATCGTGTACAAGCATTAAACCCCCTTAAAATATGTAGCGATGTCTCTTTGAAGGCAAACAGTCAAACAATAGATTTCGTAACTAAAATTAATAATCATTCATGTGATCATATCGTAAGAGTATGTTTTGAAGATATTTATAAAGCAGCAGAAAACTGTAGTCAAGATCAATTTGGAACAATTATCCGTCAAAACGTAATAAAAAATCAAAAGAGTTTAAAAGATGGTGCCACTGAGTATGTTCTGCCAATATATGCAATGCAGCGTTTTGTTAAACTAGATCATCAAAAATCAATTATGGCAGTATTAAGTAAAGGACCATTGGAATATGAAATTGAAAATAATCAAAAAATTTGTTTAACCTTATTAAGAAGTGTAGGAAAATTTGGTAAAGCGGATCTATTGATTAGACCTGGACGTTCTTCAGGATATCGTATGGATGCACCATCTTCACAATTATTAAATCAAACTATAACAAGTGAATATTCATTGTTTTTTGGAACAAAAGAACAGATGAGTAAGATGATTCAAATAGCAGAAGTAATAAATACACCAGTTCAAACACGCTATCTTAATGATATAAGTAGACGTGAAAATTTAAAACTTGATTGGTCTTATAGTGCGATTACGTTGGATGAACGAGTGGAATTTATGGCTTTGAAAAAAGCTGAAAATAGTGAAGCTTCTATCTTCCGGATTTTAAATAATCGTGAAGTAGATGTCGCAGATGTTGAGCTTTTCATTCCTATTAATAAACGATGTTATTTATGTGATGTTCAAGAAAATAAACAAACAGAAGTTGAAAATCAAAATGGAAAGGTAATCATCAAAAATATTGTGTCAAATACTTTCGTTACTGTTATAATAGAGTAGATTTTTTCTACTCTATTTTCATATAGGAAGGGTAATGCATATGAGTTTAATTAAGAATTTTCAAAAATATGGAAATAATTTAACAGAATTAGAAATTGAATGTTTTAATAAATTATTAACGTTTCGGGATTTAGAACCAAGTTTGACGATTTCTTCTTTAGCAGAAACATTAAATGTATCTACAACGACTATTTTTAGGATGGTAAAGAAATTGGATTATAAAACATTTATGGACTTTAGATATGATCTTTTATATCATCGTCGAGACGAATATGAGTATCAATCTCCAGTTGAGAGTACATGTGATTCCTTGGAAAAAGAAATTAAAGATACGATTGAGATGTTACGCAATCTAGATATTGATGATGTCATTAAGGATATTGTTAAAGCTAAAAGTGTTTTAATCTGTTCTTCAGGAATGAACAAATATGTTGCAAAGATATTAGCAGTGAAGTTGAGTTTATATGGAATTAGAACGATTTATCCTGATGATCACTGGTTTTTATACTTAGAAGCTAATAATTTGACTCAGGATGACTTTGTAATTGTGCTATCAAGAGGTGGTGCTACTGAGGCAATTATCGATGTAATGAAAAATGCCAAACTTAGTGGTTGTAAAATATTATTGGTTACAGAAACGAGAAATTCCCCAATGACGAAACTGTCAAATTATGTGATGAATGTTTCTGTAACTAAGGATGAAGGATATGATATTGATTCACGTTTGCATATCCATTTAGCAATAGAATATTTATTAAGAGAATTAATGAATCAATACTTATATAATAAAAAATATTTATAAGAAATGAGAAAATAGAGATGATTGAAAAAATTGTAAAAGAGATGACGTTGAAAGAGAAAGTTGGTCAATTAAATCAACATTTATATGGATGGCAATGTTATCAAAAAGTTAATGGAAAATATGAATTAACAGACTTATTTAAAGAACATGTTAAGGAATATGGTGGCATTGGAGCAATTTATGGCATTTTACGTGCTGATGCCTGGTCTCAGATCAATAGAGAAAATGGAATTAGCCGTGAAGATAGTAAAATTGTCATTACAATGATTCAAGAATATATAAAAAAATATTCACGTTTTGAAATCCCAGCATTAATTAGCGAAGAATGTGTGCACGGACATATGGCATTAGGGGCACCGGTATTCCCAACTAATTTAGCAATGGGGATGACTTGGAATCCTGATTTGATGGAAAGAATTACGCATAATGTGAGCCAGGAACTTGCTGCCAAAGGTGGAAATTTGGCATTATTTACGGGATTTGATGTTTTAAGAGATCCTAGATGGGGCCGTAGTGAGGAATGTTTTAGTGAGGATGCTTACTTAACAAGCTGTATGACAAGTGCAGCAGTACATGGATTCCAAAAAGAAAAGAACGGTGTAGCTGTAGTTGTCAAACATTTATGTGCGCAAGGGGGTTGTGTAGGTGGACATAATTCAGATGCTGCATTAATTGGACCTCGGGAGTTGCGAGAAATTCATTTACCACCAGTTAAAGCAGCGATTGATGCTGGCGCTAAGGCAGTTATGGCTGCATATAATGAAATAGATGGAATTCCTTGTCATATTAATAAAGCATTGCTTTTTGAAACCCTTAGAAAAGAATATGATTTTTCTGGTATTGTTATGGCTGACGGATGTGCTTTAGATAGATTATTGTTGTTGGATGATGATATCTTAAAAGTTGGCAGTTTAGCACTTAAAGCGGGAGTAGATCTGAGTTTATGGGATAATGTTTATTTACGATTAGATGAAGCAATAAAACAAGGTTATTTAACTGAAGAGGAACTTGATCAAGCAGTATTAAGGGTATTGAGATTAAAAGAAGAATTAGGATTATGGGAAGAACTAAATACTTATTCATTACCAGAAGCATCAGATTTATTACTTCAGGCCGCTCGGGAATGTCAAGTATTATTGAAAAATAATGATTCACTTCTTCCATTATCCTCAAAACAAAAAATTGCTGTTATTGGTCCAAATGCTAACCACTACTTAAATCAACTTGGAGACTATACTGCTTATCAAAACAAAAGTGATATTGTTACAGTGTACGATGGTATTTGCCAAAAAACAGAAATTTCCCCTATCTATGTACAGGGATGTTCAATACGGGGAAGAAAATTCGATATTGAGCCCGCACTCGTGGCAGCTAAAGCGGCGGACATTGTTATTTTAGTATTAGGCGGTAATAGTACAAGATTATATCAAGATACCTTTGAAAACAATGGTGCGGTAAAAGCAAATCAAGAAAACCAAATGAATTGTGGGGAAAACATTGATTTAGCTTCATTAGAACTAGAAGGTTATCAAAACGAGCTTTTATTAGCTTTGAAAGAAGTGAATCCACACATAGTAACAGTATTGATTCAAGGCAGGCCACACGTCATAAATACGGTTCTAAAGCATTCTCAAGCAGTTTTAGCAAGTTTTTATCCTGGTAGTAGAGGCGGTGAGGGAATTGCTGATGTCTTGTTTGGAGATTATAATCCAAGTGGGCATTTAAGTGTTTCTATACCGCAACATGTAGGACAATTACCTTGTTATTACAATCATAAACATAATGGAGCACAAAAAGATTATGTTGACATGCCCGGTGAAGCGCTGTTACCTTTTGGTTATGGCTTAAGTTATTCACAATTTATTTATCGAGATATCAAGGTACCTAAAGCCATTAAAATAACCGATTTACTTGAAAATGGAATTGATTTGCAGTTAGAAATATACAATAACAGTACCTATGATGGTGAAGATGTAATACAAGTTTATTTAAAGGATCATCAGGCTTCAGTTGTTTCTAGAGTAATTGAACTTAAGGCTTTTAATAAAGTAAAAATTCAAGCATATCAATCAAAACAGATAAGTATTCATTTAACTTCAGATGCTTTTGCTATTTGGAATTATGAAATGAAATATCTTGTTGAACCAGGTGATGTTTCAATTTGTATCGGAGTCGATTCTAAGCATTATCAAGAATTTAAGCTTACTCTTGTAAAATAAATATAGTATTAGTCATTTTATTATTATCTAATAAAAATATACTTTATTAATTTAAAATTCACATAAGAAGAGTAAGGTAAATGTAAAAATATGGTAAAGTTTGGTGAATGAAATTTTTGTTTTAGGTCTATTTATATGCTAGAATAAATAGAAATAATAAGAAGAAAGATGGTTGTGATGATAGAAAGAATAATACAGTTAATTACATTTAAAGAAGTGATTGGATCATTGATGATATTTATTGCAGTTTTGATCGTAGCCTCAATTATTTGGGGAAATCGAACTTTTTCTGTGAAGACATTAAATCAAATGATTTTTCATTTAAAAGTTCCTATGGATGGTACAGATGATGGAATTTATACTGACTGGTTTCTTCATACAGTTCCTCAGAGTTTTGTAATTGTTGCATTCACAGAAATAATCGTTTTTAATCTACCTTTACCAGCATTTCATATATATTTAATAGCGCATATATTTGCAATTGGTTGTTTTGCAATTATTGGTTCTTTGCTCTTTGCTTTGTATAATTATCAAATTTTTGGATATGTTTTTGATATGCTTAGAAAAACACAATTATATGAAGAACATTATGTTGATCCCAAAGGGGTAACGTTAACTTTTCCAAGCTGTAAACGAAATATTATTCATATCTATTTAGAATCTATCGAAAATGCTTATTTAGCAAAAACATCGGGTGGTGGTCAAGATGTTTCTTATATGCCTGAACTTGATGCATTAGCGAATCAAAATATTAACTTTTCTCATCATAACCAAATCGGTGGAAGTTTGACCTTAGAGGGAACACAGTGGACGATTGCTTCAATGGTTGGCCAAGAAGCAGGAATTCCGCTATTAGTACCATTTAATTCAAAATCATATAATGATAAATCGAATTTTTTTAGTGGTGTTTATACACTTGGTGAAATTTTGGAACAGCATGGTTATATAAATGAAATCATGATGGGTTCTGATAGTAATTTTGGGTGTACATCAAATTTTTATAAACAACATGGTAACTATTATATTTCCGATTACAATACCGCAGTTGAGGAAGGAAGAATTGCTAAAGATTATTTTGTTTTTTGGGGTTATGAAGATAAAAAGTTATTTGAGTTTGCTAAAGCGGATATTACTAAATTGGCTAAAAGTGGTAAACCTTTTAATATGGAGCTAGTCACGATTGATACGCATACACCTGATGGGTATGTATGTGAAGATTGTCAGCATAAATATAAAAGCCAATATGCAAACGTAATTGCCTGTCAATCAAAACAAGTGAATAATTTTATAAATTGGTGCAAGAGCCAGCCATGGTATGAAAATACAACTATAGTTATTACTGGTGATCATAATAGTATGTCAGAAAAGTTTTTTACTAATCTTGATCACGATTATGTTCGGACACCATACAACTGCTTTATTAATAGTGCAGTTACTACAAAATTTAATAAAAACCGAAAATTTTCAATTATTGATATGTATCCTACTATTTTAGCAGCAATGGGGGTAAAAATAGATGGAAACAAATTAGGTTTAGGAGTTAATCTTTTTTCTGGTGAGAAAACTTTGATTGAACAATATGGTTATAGAAAGATTAACCAAGAGGTCAAAAAGAAATCTAGATATTATCGTCATAAGTTAATTGGTGATGATATAAAAGAATGTGAACAAAAAGAATTAAGTAAACGAAGTGATTAAAATCGTACACTAAAAATAGTGTACGGTTTTAATCGTTTTTTATTTAAAAACATTGACTATACGCTTAGACAATAGTTTAGAGTAAAGGAAGAAAAGGATATTATTAAAGCATCTTTTTAATAAAAAAGGAGGGATTGGGATGCTGCAGATTTCTTTACAGATGCTATGGAAAGAGCGAAAAAAAGCTTTAAATCTTGGAATTACAATTACAATAACTTTATGTGTATGTATTATTTTTCTCCAATTCTTTAATAATCCCATAATTAACTATTTAGTAAATATTTTAAAAGATACAACAAAGTTTTATGGTTATGAAGCAATTACTGAATACGAAGTGATGCGATTTTATGATGGAATGTATAAAGGGACAATGGTCATTATTTTATTAGTGATTTTTATTTCATTAATAATGTATTCTTGTAATTACTATAATAAAACAAATTCACGGATTGTTGGACTATTGAAAATAATGGGGTGTCGTGATCGAGAAATTTTATTTTTCCAGATGATTCAGTTGATTGTAATCACTTTAATTAGTTATTTAATTGCTGTGGGAATTAGTTTTTTGTTGATTCCATTATGTCAGGCACTTGCTTATCTTTATATGGGGGTTAGTGAAAATATCTTTTATTATGCTTTAGAAACATATGTCGATTCTTTGCCCTTGGTACTGCTTCTATTAGTTTTTATGACTTTTATGCAAATATCGTATTCTATCCGCGGAGTTATTCCTGATTTACTTAAAAATGATGAAATCGTCTCGTTTAAGAAAAGAAGGCGAATAACGATAGTAGCTAACGTTAATTATATTGTATTATTTATTATAGGTACTTTTACTATCTACATCAGTGATTTAAATCAGGGATTGATTTTTCCAGCCGGTTTATATGTAATAGGAGCATATAATTTAGGTGTTATGTGTTTTCCTAACTTATTAGAAAAGTGGATTAAATTAAAGAATATTGATGCTAAAGAAAGTCTAATTTTTAATAACTTTATTTTGAATCTGCAGCAGATGAAATCAGTTATTTTAATGTTTGTATTATCTTCTGCAATTTTATTAACAATGATGTGTACTAATCTTGATGATTTACAGTATACGATCTTATTTCAATTGGGGTATGTGCTAACAAATATTGTTTTAAGCTTTACATTGATTAATCGTTTTAGAATTAATCAAATTAATAAAAAGCAATATTATCGTAATTTAAGTCGATTAGGTCTTAATTATGAAGAAATCAGATATACGACAAAAAAAGAAAAAACATTGATGTATGAAATGATTGCGGTCTTATCATTGGTATATTTATCAAATTTAAATATTGCTTTTGTCTATCGTGATAAAATGGGAGTTTTGTCTGCATTATTTCTTATATTAGAGCTTATTATTCCATTGTTTATTTCATATCGAGTTGCTGTATATCAAGAGGAAATGAGGATAAGAAAATGGAAGAAATAATTAAAACGGCTAATTTAAAAAAAGTGTATGGCTTAGATACACCATATCCTAAAACGGCATTAAATGGAGTTTCAATTTCAGTAAATAAGGGGACTTTTGCATGTATTATGGGGACTTCAGGTTCTGGTAAAACAACATTGATAAATATTCTATCAACAATTGATGAGGCTACTTCAGGAAAATTATTAATCTTTGATCAGAATATAGTTGGGTTGTCGGATAAAGAAAAAGCAAATATTAGAAAGAGATATATGGGATTTATTTTTCAAGATTATAATTTGATAGATTCTTTAAAAGTAATTGACAATATTTTATTTTCTTTAAAACTTAATAAAAAGAATATTATCAATGAAGCAGAAATCAAGCAAATAATTAGCAGTTTAGGTATTGAAGAACTTTTAGATAAATACCCTTTTGAATGTTCAGGGGGTCAGCAGCAGCGAATTGCAATTGCTCGTGCACTTGTATGTAAGCCAAAAATTCTTTTTGCTGATGAGCCGACAGGAAACGTAGACAGTATTAGGGCTAAGCAATTAATGGAGTATTTTACAGAGATTAATCGTAAATATGGTATTACGATTGTTATGGTTACTCATGATTGCTTGGTTGCATCATATGCATCAGAAATGTATTATGTTGAGGATGGGAAGATAATTAATCATATTTTTAAAGGGAACGATTCTTTTGAGAAATTTTATAATCGAATTGCAAGGATATCAATGCAAATTAAATTGTAAACTAAAAGGGTAGCATTTTTTGCTACCCATAAGAGTTTAACGAGCTTTTTGTAAAGCTTTTTTTAGTTTGAAATCATCAATAAAACGAAGTGGAGTTTCATAAGTTCTTTGTCCATAAACAAATCTTAATTTTTTTGCTTTTGGATATGAAACACGTTTAATTTTACGATAATCCAGTTTGATCTTACCGATCATCATTTGACGGTGCCCAACTAAGATGATTTGCTGTAAAAGAAAACCAATCGCTAGTGTTCCGATCGTTAAGACATTTAGTGGTAAATATAGGTCGTCTAATTTATTGTTGATTAGAGCTAATACCATTAAAGCAACGCTCCCCACAAATAAGGCAATATAGAAAATTGTTAGGCCAATGTAAAAATATTTACCAGTATTGCTTAGACATGATGATAGGGTACTATCATCTTTTTTTGCGCGATACATTGCTACTGCTAAAGAAATATTTGTGTATGTAAACCATAATAAGGCTAAAAATACCAAAAAAGGTAATACATTTGTAATAATATCCATTAGTCATACTCCTTCTTTCAATATCTCTATTATACTAGAAAATCATGAATTAGCCTATATAAAAATTGATAAAAGTTTAATAATCATCATAAATTTTAGTGAAAAAATAATAGCCTGAGTACTGAAACAGGCTATTTTGCATAATTTTGTGCGTAATATTCATCATATGTTAAATTACTAGCAGTCACTTTTTTAGCTAAATCTTTTCCTAAATAGCGAAGATGCCAAGATTCGTAGCTATATCCGGTAAGTGTATCTTTGTTTTCTGGATAGCGAATAATAAAGCCGTAGTTAGCTAGTTGTCCAAGAAACCACTGATATTGGGGATGCTTTATAACGTCTTCAAAACTGTAATTATCAAGTGCAATATCACAAGCTAGACCGGTCGTATGTTCGCTATGGCCGGGGCGGCTACAAGTTTGGTCAGCTTTAGCAACGCTGTATGTATTCACCATATGATTATAGATTTCGGTTTGCCAGGTTGTCGAACGATAGCCACTAACGACGTATAGATTAAAGCCTTTAGTTTTACATGCTTCTTTTAATGCAATAAAATCATCATAAACAACTTTTCGCATCTGATGTTTTCGATATTTATAGGCAGGATCACTTGTATTGGCATAAGTATCATTGATGTAAATAAGATCATCGGGAGTGAAGTTATCATCTAATTTATAATATTTATTTACGATTGTATTTAATTCTAATGGCTTATTTTGAGGAATGATTACTTCATAGAAAGGATAATCAAGATTCATGTTAACTCGGGTAATTATTTCTTCTGTCGAAAGATCGGGATTAGTTTTTTGATAGTTTTCATAACGTTCTTTTAACGAAGTTTGATAATATTGGGGATCGTTATTAACTGTTTTTTTCGGTTGCTTTTCTTCTGTTTTGGTTGAATTACTAGGCAAGAACCAGTAGATTATAGTACCGGCAATAATAAGGGGAATAAAAACTAATAATACTTTCTTTTTATTTAAGCGTTTTTTATTCATGGATTTAGTCCTTTATAGTTATTTTATCACCAATAACATCTCTTGTTTTGGCTTTGTATTGCTGAATAATGTTAGGTTTATCATGTAAAACAAAATGTTTAGCTAATTTATCATCTGGATATTTTGCAAGAGGATAAACTTCAACAGTATTATCACCGAAATGATTGATTAGTGGTGTCCAGGTAATGTCATCTATAAAAATTTTAGCATCTTTTTTAATAAAGTTTAATGATAACATTCCTTCTAATTGTGTATCTTGAGTTTCCATTGTACTTAAAAAATTTCCTAAACTGTAAGCAATGAGTGTTTTATTCCCACTTTGGCCATTCACCCATGTAACAGGTTGAATGATATGAGGATGAGTTCCGATTACTAAATCAACTCCTAAATCAGCAAATAGTTGAGCATACTCTTGTTGTTTAGCAGTTACTTCCGCCTCATTTTCATCACCCCAATGGGCAGAGACGATTATTACGTCTGCTTGTTCTTTGGCTTTTTGAACATCTGCTTTGATTGCTGCTGTATCCTCCAATAAGGGGACAGCATAGGCAGTTTGTTTTAACAACTTATAAGGATTAGTATTATATTCATTGAGACTTTGGGTATAAGATAAAAGTGCAAATTTGATACCGTTTTTTTCAATGATCCTAATTGTATCACGATCACTTTGGCTATCGTATGTACCAGTATAAATAATATCTTGATATTGGCGCCAAGTCTGAGAAGCCGCTTTAACACCTTCAAAATCACGGTCGAAAGAATGATTAGTAGCACCATTGATCATATTAAACCCAGTGTCAATTAAATTTTTAGCTAATTCACTTGGTGAATTAAAAGCCGGATATCCTGTAATTTTTAAGGTATCACCACCTAAAATTGTTTCTTGATTAATAAAAGCAAGATCAGCATCTTGAATATATTTTTTTATATGTTTATAGCAAGGGGTAAAGTCATATGTACCGTTAGTGCTGGCATATTGAAAAACACGCTCATGAATAATATTATCACCAACAGCAACCAGAGATACAGTATCATAGCTTTCTTTTTTTGCTTTAGCTTGCTTATTTTTTGTAACACCGTTTGAATTATTAAATAATGGTAAGATAGTTAAATTGATAATAAGTGCGATTATTATGATTAAGCAGATTATTACCAGTGATGCAAAGGCTACCCTCTTTTTATTGATCTTCTTCATATGATTACCTCTATACAATAGTTTTAATTTGTTTTATTATATAGTTATTATATACTGATATTTATATTTTAGTATAAAAAAAAGGAGATATTATGGAGAATATTGTTTCTTATTGCGATTTAACAATTGAATGTCAAGAAGCTGATTATCAAGGAAACTATCGAATCTCATCTTTATTATCCAAGTTATCAGATTTAGCAACTAAAAATGCTGTTGAAGTAGGAATATGGAGGCCGGAGTTAGGGGAACGATATGGTTTTGTTTTAGCTAAAGAAACATTAATTTTAAAAAGACCAATTAAGATAGATGAAAAAATAAGATTAAAAACTCGTGCCGCAGCCTGTAAAAGAATCCAGTTCACACGTAACTATTGGGTTGAAGATGAAAACGGTGATGAAATAGCATCAGTATACTCATTATGGACTTTAATAGATTTAGAAAAACGAAGAATTACTAAACCTGATAAAGCAGGAATTATAATGCCAGAAATCAAGTCTTATGATTATACGATCGAAGAATATCATGAAATTATTAAAGAGCTGCCATTGGATTATGTCATGGAACGTCAAGTTTTATATAGTGATGTTGATGTAAATCAACATATGAATAATAGTCGTTATATTGAATGGGCATTTGATGCTGTGGGTCTAAGGATATTTGAACAACATTATTTTAAAGAAGTAAGTATTTTATATAAACAAGAAATGGCTCCGGGAACAATTGCTAAAATATATCGTTATTTTGATGATAAATATGTTAAAGTTGTTTTCAAATCTATTGATGATAGTGTTATATATTTTGAAATGGGTGGCTATTTAGATAATTTTTGATAAAATTTTCATTATATGAAAATTGATTTTCACTATTTGAAAACTATTAATAAGATATTATGGTATTATAAACGTGTCCCAAATATCTATAATAGTATTCGTTTTCCCGTATAGAATACAGATATTAGAAACCCCTTGTCCCAAAGGGGTTTTTTGTTTTTTTATAAGCTCGTGGCACCACTGTGGCACCAATTTATTTAAAATTGGCAATAAAATTTTATTCCAAATCATCTATGACATTCAAAATTTCCTGACGTTCACTGGGGAAAAGATGGCCATAAACACGCTCTACCATTTCTTTACTGTGTCCAAGTCTTTCCGCAATCGTTAGACTCTTCACCCCACTATTTATCAAGATACTAACGTGGCTGTGCCTAAATTCATGAAGTGTAATCCGATTAAGTGGTTTGTTACTATGAAGTTCATTATATAATGATATATATGAATCTTTTAGGCGCGTAAAATACTGTTGGTAAATCACATCATAAACTCCAAAGATAAAGCAGTCGTCATTAAAACCGTCAATATTTTTATCTCTGGCATATTTTTCCTTTAACCCCTTAATTAATACCTTGTTTAACAAAACGTGCCTGTGCTTACCGTTTTTTGTGTCTTCTGACAATATGTGATTCTTTTCGTCCCAATTGTCATGTACATAAATATCTCTATTGATCCAGTTTATATCGCTCCATTTTCTTGTCTGCACCTCTCCTATTCGCATACCAGTATGATAAAGCATATCAAAAAATAATCTGTCATCAGGGTCATTAACAACTGTTTTAAATTCTTTATACTCCTCATAGGTCCAGTATCTTATTTTACTACTGTTCTTTTTGTTTTCATGACGAACAAATTCAACATAATCAAACGGATTTTTATCAATTATCATTCTGCGTACTGCATGGTTTAATAATCGGTTCAGCATCGATTGAATTATTTTAGTGTAGCTGTTTGAATAATTTTTCTTTAATAACTCATTTTGAAAATCTTCAATAACTGGTATATTTATTTTTTGAACTATCATTTCACCAAAGTAAGGTATTAACTGTTTATTTATAAGATATTTAAAATCTTTAAGTGATCTTGCTTTTACTCGGGTTGATTTATAAGTGATAAAATCATTTATGAGTTGTTTAAATGATATCTGCTGTTTTATTATTTTATCAGATATTCGATAAGCAGCTTCATAGTCTAAAGCCAATTCTCTAGTTTTAAATCCTCTTTTTTTATGCTTATGGTGTTGTCCTAATGAATCAGTATAATTTATAGAAACATACCATGTATTTCTTTCTTTGTCTTTATATACCGGCATTGTAAAAAACTCCCTTCATATGTTATAATGGGAGCATAATAAAAAGTGTTAACCGACCAAGTTAATTTTTTATTATGCTCGAATGATATTACCAGTATCATTCATTAGATCACTGTTACCAGCAGTGGTCTTTTTTTGTCAATAAAATTTTTTATGTGAAGCAGTTGTCGAGATTTTCTCGATAACTGAATTTTATAGATTATTATGGATTCTTTAATTTTATCTAGTATTTTTAAAAAGAAAATACCCCCTGTCACTATTGACAGGGTCAAGGATACTAAGACCACGTACCATAATATGAATATCAAAGGCGCATGACCATAATTCGATTATATGGTAGGCATATACAGTACTTGCATCAATAATTATAAAATCATACTTATTCTTTGTTATAATCATCAACTGCTAGAAATGGTAGTAAATCTTTTTCCTTTATAATTTTGATACTTGTTGATTTTTTTAATTCGAGTGCTTTTTCTATTTTTCTTCCGTAATTACCAAACTTCCATTGGGGTTCTTTATTTGTACCGACTATCAAATAGTCAGTTTTGCCTGATACAGCAGAAGTAACTTTACCGCCAAGAGATATAATGTTTTCTATTAATTCAGCTTTTTCTATATAAATAAAATGACCAGTTAAAACAAATTTTGATTTTAAATTAATATCAGTAATTTCATCAAAATCTAATTGTGTTATTTCATCTGTAACCTCATCATCATTTTTATTTTTATCTAGGTAATCTATATTTTTAAGGTATTCACTAACTTCATTATAAATTTTTTCTGAATTATTATTTTCTAAAAAAGTAAATAATTTTGGTGTGAATATTATTTTTTTATCAGTTGATAAAAATTCAAAAAGATGCATTAGAGCAATACAGTCATATCTGGCACTATGTTGGTTCTCATAGTGAATACTAAAATGCTCACATAAATTTACTAACGAATATTTTTCTAACTCTGGAAATTTATTTTTGCATTCGGTGAATGTGCACACATAGTTAATATTTGGATACTCCAGATTATAATGTGTTAGAGTTTTTTTCAGGACATTAAAATCAAAATTTGAATTATGTGATATAATTACATAGTTTTCAAAAAGTTTTTTAATATTTGGCCATAATTGATCAAATGTAGGCGATGAAGAAACTTTATGCGCATCTAATTTAGTTATTTTTGTATTGATATAATCAAAGTTTGTTTCAGGATTTATTGTCGTACTATAGTCTTTGATTACTTTTCCGTTTTCAACGATGAGTAACCCAATCTGGCTAATTCTATCATTTTTTTTATTTGGAGTTTCCACATCAAATATAGCATATTTATTTGGAAATTTTAGTGGATCACTTACTATTTTTTGTGTACTGTTTTTGGTTTCTATATTTGTTTCTGTTACTCTTTTGCTTTTATCTAAAAATATAGTTTTTTTTAATTTTAAGGTAAAAAAAGCACCTATACAAGACCAAACAATGTAGAATATTATACCAAAAAAACCATATTTATTAAATTGAGAAATCATTATGATAATTCCTAATATTCCAAACAGAGTAAATAAAACAAGCGAATAAAAAATTCCCTTTTTAAATGTCATTTTCATAGATCTTCTCCTTAGATAATATAAAGTTATTTTGAGATAGATTAAAATTTTCCTCTTAATTCAACCACTTTTCCGATTATTTGGACAGGTAATGTATTTATTTCCTCTGCGTTATAGAAGATAGGTTCATATGAATTGTTTAACGGGATAAGCATAATACCATTGTCCATTTTCTTTATTTTTTTTACAGTCGCTTCATTACCGTTTACTAAAACAATTGCTATTTCACCGTTTTCAATATTACTCTGTTTTTTTACAATTACTACATCGCCTTCTAAAAATCTTGGGCTCATAGAATCACCTTTAATCTGCAATCCATAAAATTCGCCAGTACTAGCCAATTTTATATCAATTTCTTCATAATCTATTATTTCTTCAATTGCATCGATAGGTATACCTGCAATTACTTTTCCAACAACTGGAATACTAACACCACGACCACTCATATTTTGATTTTCTATTTTTTCAGTTAGATTCGATTTCCAAATTCCAAGATAATCAGCTATAGCCTGTATTTTATCTATCCTTGGATATTTTTTTCCATTTGCCCATTCGGATACTATACTTGTATTGTATCCTAAGTCATCGGCTAAATCTTTTTGAGTTTTGTTAGCAAGACTTAATTGATGTTTTAAATTTCTTGCAAAAATTTGTTTTTGTATATCTTTATCATTCATGTTTTCACCTCTATTCATATAATTATGATATAACTTAAAGTGAGAAAAAACAATAATAATTTGAAGAAAATTCACTTTTTGATTGACAATTCACTTTAAGTGAGTTATAGTTTATGTGAAAGGAGGCTAAGATTGAGAGATGAACAAAAGTGAGTCGCCTAAAATAACACTAAAAGCGTGCAGAATAAATTCAGGTCTAAAGCTATCTGCCGTCTCAAAAATAATAAATAAAACCGAGCGAACTTTAATTAATTGGGAAAATGGAATCTTTCTTCCTGATGAAGCTAATTTAGATTTGTTATCAAAAATATACGGTATGCCTAAAGATTTTATTTTTTTAGGAAATAAATTCGCTTTAAGTGAACATTATTTGGAGTATCAGAGTAAAAATATTGCAAAAAATTAAAATTACATCAATCGATAGTTTATTCAAAACAGATTTAGAAGAATGAAAAGGAGGAATTTTATGAATCAGTTAGAAATTATTGAACATGAAGGAATAAGAGTTTTAACAACTCAGCAACTGTCAGAAGTTTATGAGACTTCAACAGAAAATATTAAACAGAATTTCAAGAGAAATAAAGAACGTTTTAATGAGGGACGTGACTATTATTTATTAAAAGGTGAACAGCTTAAAGAATTTTTGCAGGTGACTAATAGTCACTTACAAAATCAATCAAAAATCAGAAGCATGTATTTATGGACAGAACGTGGAGCAAACCGCCACAGTAAAATCCTTGATACCGATATGGCATGGAAACAGTTTGATGTATTAGAAGAAACGTATTTCAAAGTAAAAAGCATGTCAGCAATGCAGTTGTTGAAATTACAAAATAAGGCATTAGTTGAAGTTGATGAAAAAGTTGAGCATATTGACAGTCGCGTAACTAATCTAGAAAACACAACTACCGTAGACAGTAGAAAGCAGTACACACTAAGAAAAATAGCGAGTGCAACAGCAGTTAGAGTCTTGGGAGGTAAAGACAGTCAGGCATATTTAGAGCTTCATCATAAGGTGTTCTGTCAACTTTGGCGTGATTACAAGGATTATTTCAAAATTCCAAGTTACCGCGATACCCTAAAGATAGACTTCGAAAGAGCTAAAGAATACCTGCAGGGATGGAGACCTGATCATAATCTAGAGATTGAAATTTCAAGTGTTAATGAGGTGGGCTAGATGTCAAAACATCCAACGAGAGAGATTTTAGAGAGTTGTGGTATTGTTGAAGGTGAAGCGTTTGAATTAATGTTAAAAGAGGAATCACAAAGTGAAGTTATTAAGGAACTAAAAGAAATAAATCAGCACCTTATGGATATTAAGATACTGATGGGGTATAAAGATAAATTATATTGTGACTCTAATATTATTGATGAAAACAAAAAAGAGTATAAGCAAAATTCTAATGATATAGATATTGAACTGTATCTAGAGAGTATTAAAAGTAATAAAACACTTTTTAATGCAGAGATATTTCTTGACAGGATTTTGAATGTGGAACTCTGCAAAATGTTAAATATGTTGTATCTTGACTGTAAAACTGAATGCGGATATTTCAACAAAGAGATTTTTATGAGAATGAGTGAAAATCTATATAAAAAAATATCAACCCGTTATGAGGGACTGGTGAATGCTTATAGCAATGGTGAAAAATAAATCAAAAAGGAGTTACATATGGATATAGTAAAAGCAATTAAACAGGCTCAAACTGAAAATAAGTGTATCGCATTACCTAATAACGAGCAATGTATGGGAAATGGGTACAGGTTAAAATTAAAGCCATATCCAAATAACCTGATTTGTTTCGAATTTTATGGTGTGCAAAGAGCAATATCTCAGTACAGTATAGCTCCAAAAGAAATTATAAGTAATGATTGGATTATTGTAGACTAAAGCCATAGAAGGAGTGATTAGAATGAACGTAAATTTAGATTTAATAGGCTTGGAAATAAAAGAACAGGCTGATTCACTTGTCAGGGATTTATATAACGAATTAAAGAAAGAATGTGAAACATATGATCAAATAGATGAAAAAATAAAAAAGATTATTAAATCCTTAATCTGGAGTGGGACATGTAATCTATGTTTTACAAAATATTTGAATGAAGAACTAAAAATAATGTTAGAGCGTGAAAAAAGTGCGTTACAAATAGATGAATAACGCACTAAGAAAATTAAATTAATTCAATTTTTACAATTGTTTTTGAACCATAAACTACATTGTAATCATAATTCAAATAAAAGAAATCATTATTACAAACAAAATTCATAATTGAAGGGATTAACCCATTATGTATGTGAGTTTCAATTTTAATTATAGCATTAAAAACCTTGGTCGGTTAACTAAGCATAAAACATATAGCTTGGTCGGTTATTAAATTTGTGGAAAGGAGCAGTAACAATGCGTAAAACGAAAGAGAATATAAATAATATAAGAGAAGAAATTATATTTCAGGGACATGCCAATACTCAGGAAATACAGGCATTTATCCCATGCGGATACAAAGAAGCAACAAAGATAAAAAATGAAATTATTGAAAAAATAAAAAAGAACGGCAAGACAGTGCTTGTTAGCGGGAGACGTGTATATATTAAACCGGTTCATCTTTTAGATTATATTGATATGACCGAGAAGCAGATACATGAATACGCAAAAATGGAACGTGAAAAAGCTGCTATGTCCAGTAGCAGCTAATCAATGAAACCACGTTAATTATAGACTATAAAAAGGAGTGTGTCAAAGAATATCGAAAATGGAAAAGTACATTAACAGGTTTAATGCCAGAGGTTTCTATACGATCGTTTTAATTATAATTTTGGTAGGTTTTATAGCTGCTGGAGCTTCAGGTATCATTTTCGATTTTATCGTCGGGATAATAAAAAAATATATAGGTTTTTAACAGTGTTTTTAGGGTACTGTTTTTATTTGCACCAAAATCATGAAAATAGGAGGAATAAAAAATGTTAAAAAACAATAGTGAAAGAAAACAATGGATTGAAAATGAAGACAATTATGAAATTATCACTGTTTCAGAATTTGCCAGATACAGGAAGTCAAGACCGCTTGACAACGGTTCATGCATAGTTATTTTTGAAATAAAAATGAAGGCATCGGTATGGAATCATGAGACGCGTAAAACAAATGAAAAAATCAAGTGGAGTAAAATCGGCATGTTTATTACGTGTTTTTATGAAAATGAAACGCTTCTAGAACAGACTTGCATAAGTGACATTGTTTCAAGGATGGCGAAAATGAAATGATAGAAAATCATAAAAACTATTTTTATTAAAAATTCTCTCTAATCCGTTGGTACATATGGAATTAGAGGGAAAATATAAATGCAATATAATATTTAGGTTATATTGCACCAAAGGGGTGATAAATTGGCAAGACGAATAAAGCATTTTGGCGGTCAGCATGAAACCTTACCAATAAAAGACAAAAAGCAGCTTGATGAATTTATGTTCAATCTTCTAAGGAAAAGAGACAAAGCAAAAACGCCAATCAAAAAATACCAAGCTGATCGTAACTGGATGATGTGCATGTTAGGCTTTAATACAGCTTTCAGAGCCGAAGATTTGCTTCAACTAAGGGTAATAGACGTAAAAAAAGGATACGTGCATATAAAGGAAAATAAGACCGCTAAGATGCAAAATTTTAAGATGAATAAGAAACTGCATAATGATGTTCTGGATTATATAAATAGAAACAATCTAACAGACTATGATTATTTGTTTCTTGGACAAAAGAAGGTTCAGAATGGTAAGAAATACGTTTATCCTATAACGCGACAGCGTGCACATAAAATTGTATCTAGAAATGCGAAGGAAGTGGGCATCGATTTTACTTTTGGTATGCACAGTTTAAGAAAAACATTCGGATATCAGTATTATGCCAATGGTGGTAATCTTCTAACTCTTATGAAGATGTATAACCACGATGAACCCAATGTAACACTCCTGTATATTTGTTGGGGTAAAGAAGATGCGGAAAATGATAGAGAAGCAGTTTACTTAGGAGGAGTACATAAATGATAAGTGATTTTTGGCTAGGTGTGATCCTAACCATTGCAGCAGAAGCAATAATAACAATTTTAATCGTTGATTATTTAGGACAGAAAGAAAAGGATGATGGTGAATGAAGTTAGAAGATAGGATTTATAACGTTGAATACTATGTTAAAAAATTTAATAGTTGGGAAGTAAAAGAAATAATAATTGATGATCGAAAGGCATTTTGGGAAATAAGGAAACCAGGTAGTCAAATTCAAAAAGTTTCTCTGTTTAGAGATGGGTCTAATATGTATATTTACGGTGATTATGGGTCTTATTCATTCGATAAAATGACATGGCTAGGAAGTCCGTATAATCTAGAGTACAACAATCTTGGTTATCAAAACAAAAAGATGTCCTATGATACAAAAAATAATGTGTACATGTATGATGATGAGGCAGCTACAGAAGATATTATTGACTGGATTAAAGAAGTGGCAGTTGATCGCTATGATTATCATGAATCGGAGATAAATTCATTGTTAGAAAAAATAGATATAAGAAATTACCCTTATATTGATATAAAGGGTTTTTGCTACGAAAATGAGTGTGATGATCTAATAGAATTATTAGAATTTTCTATGGAATTATATGAAAATTCAAATGATGAAATTGAATATATTAGTTATTTAAGAAATTCTAATTTAGAAGCGTTTGATGAAGTATGCGAATCACAATTGTGGAGAGCAGGTAAAAGAATATCACAGAATTATTTGGTATCGCTCTTGGCTTTAAAGATATGCAGTGAAAAATTAAAATGTCAAAGGGATGATGAAAATGTTAAATAAATTGATTTTATTTTTAATTAGAAGAAAACTTAATTTAAGGAAGTTCCAGCTATTTTACTTTAATAATCAAGTAAACAAAAACGATAGATATTTTTTCAATGACTATCGAATTGTTAAAATTACATTTCATAAGGAATATGGCCGTATAACACAAAATTCTAATTTATCATTGAATTTTCTATTGTCTAAAGAGTGTGAAACTTTGATTCGCAGGGGTAGAAGATATGGGAAATAAATATCAAGAAGCAAAAGACAATATAATTAATACACTTGCTAGACATATTGGTTATAAACTATATAAAAATTTATATAGTGAAGATTTTGATACTTTGCAAAAATTAGTTGATAAAGCAACGCCTAAGAAGCCCATACAAATTCATTGCGAACCAGAGGAAGAATGGGATAAAGAAGAGGTATTTTATGAGTGTCCTAATTGCGGAGAGCCTTTGCCTTATGATTTTGAGTATGACTATCCAATTAAAAATAAATGTTGCTTAGAGTGTCAACAAGTTTTAGATTGGAGTGGTTTTGATGAAGAATAAATATCAAGAAGCATTAAATATATTTTGCGAACATAATACATTTAAAGACATTCCAAAAGACATTCTAAATGAAAAGTCTTTATTATTACAAGAGTTAGTTGATAAAACAACATGGATACCAGTTGAAAAGAAACAGCCACCAATGTTTGTGAAAGTACTGATTACATATGAAGATAAATATCTTAATCCTCATATAAATGTAGCTTTCGTTGATCATCATTATGAGTGGATATACCCGTTCAGAAGTAAATATACATACAGAGTTATTTCATGGATGCCTTTGCCAAAACCGTATTTAGGGAGTGATAAAGATGAGTAATTCAAAATATCAAGAAGCTTTGGATAGAGTTAAAGAAATATATATATATCTTTGTGATGAGTTCAATCTCAAAAAATCAGCAGTTAAAATGAATGATGATATAGAAGTATTACAAGAATTAATCGATAAATTGTCTAAAACGGAAAGATATATCGAACGGATGGAGCGGGAAAATAAAAGACTATTAAAAAGAGAAGAGCCTCAAGAGCCATGCATAATTGAGGGAAAAAAGTTTTGTCCTGCATGTGGTGATGAATTGACCGATGTTGATCCAGGGTTGTTTGAATACTGTTTTTATTGTGGAACGAAATTGTATTAGATTGGAGTGATATAGATGGAAAATAAAGTAACGATTTACAAAGATGAATATGAGCTTGTAAAACAATATATCGAACAGTTGGAACAAGCATTAGATAAAGCGTGTGAAGAATTAGAAACATTTGATATGACATTTAATGATGGTGATTTTATTGATGTAAAAAACAAAGAACAGTGGAAAGAGTGGACTTTACAAAATAGAAAGTAACACCCTGAAAGTGCGATTTTACGTAAATCAGGGGTACGGTAACTTTTTTTAGAAATTTAATTGATTAAAAATTGCCAAGAGTGTTGATGGCTATAGAGTTTAAACGATTTAGGTTATCTATAAAAAAAATTGACACTCTTAGGGATTATGTAACTTTTTTTATAGAGGATTGGAGGAGAAAAAATGGACGAAAAAGTGATTGTTGCTTGGAATTGTATTAAGTCATTAGAACATTATCCAATAACATGTTCAACAAATGAAGAACAAGACGAATTTAAAAAAATTCCCTTTAATGAATTATTTAAAGACCAAATTAAAATAATTGATAATCATATAGATTTAACAAACGAAATAATCAACAAAGCATCGGATGATATTCAAAAGGTAATTGATTTATTGGATAGTAAAATTGTGACAATGGGACATTTGAATGGAGCTATAAAAAAACTAGAGGTTATTCAAGATGAATTGATGGGAGTGAAAGAAGATGACATCTAAACAGATGGCATTCGTATTTTTCCTAATAATGTTTATTGCGTTTATTTTGTCGCTCGTTTTGGGAATTAGATATTTAATTAAAATTTGGAGGAAATAAAGATGTTAGTATTACCGATTAAAAAGAAATGGTTTGATATGATTTTAAGCGGTGAAAAGAAAGAAGAATATCGTGAAATAAAACAGTATTATGAATCAAGATTAGGCTACCAAGAATTTAAAGATATAATCTTTAGAAATGGTTACTCACGCAAATCACCTTATTTAAAAGCTTGAGTTAAGATTAAAAAGGGATACGGAAAAGAAGCGTGGGGAGCAGAAACAGGTAAAAAATATTATGTTTTAGAAATAGTTGAAATTATGGAGGTAGGTAATAATGAGTGAAAAAGAACATCTTGAATTTATTGAGTTTGATAATCCAGAGGAATATTTGGATACAGCTAAGGAGTTAAGCGAGTATATAGAGTCATTATCTTTAACCAACGATCAGAATGATAAGCTTATTGATTTAATGCTTAAACATAATAGAGTAGCTAGAAGAGAGGCGTTTAGGCAGGGCATTGAGTTTATGCTTGATGCTGCAAGCATTAAAAGTGTCGAGGATGAAAACAGCACTGAGAAAAATATAACTAGAATAAATTAATAAAAATAGTTCATTGAAAATTTAAGATTGTGGGTATTTAACTCTTGACTTTATGGTTACACAACAATATAATAAATGTGTAACCATTAAATAAAGGAGTTGATATAATGGCGCCGAGAGCAGGCCGCCCTAAAAGTGAAAATCCTAGAAATATTAACACTAGAATACGAATGACTAAGGATGAATCTGATATGCTTCAGGAATGTTCAGATAAACTTGGTATTTCAAAAACAGATGTTGTTATTAAAGGGATTAAAAAAGTTCATGCTGAACTTAAAAAGGGTAAATAAAAAAGAAGGTGTTCTCCTCGACCAAAATTTGAACACACTTCTTGCCCACTAGGCTTATATATTATAGCATACTTTTTTTAGTACGCAAATAATCTGTAAGCCTCTATCTTAAATTTTAAAGGAAAGAGGTTTTTATTATGCAAAAAAATAATATTGAAAAAGTTGAAGATTTACTTTTGGAGTATAAAACTTTAAGTGAAGAACGACAATTAAGAAATTGTATAAAAAAAATAGTAAATTCAATAGAATCATCAAAAGCATTGAGTTTAGTATTCAGATATTTAGAACAGGTTCGGCAAAGTGAGAATTATAGAGCACTTAATAAAACGTTAAAAGATGATTATATAGATCAGATTAATGAAATGTTTGAAGCGTTAAATGAAGAGGAAATAGTTGCAATATGGAATATAACAATAAGTAAATTTTTAAGACATTAGGAGAAGATATGGCAAAAAAATATTATTGGCTAAAGTTGATGGGTGACTTTTTTACTCAGCCAAAAATTAAAAAATTAATTGTAAAAAACATGTTGGAGGAAAATGAATGTCTGATAATAAAAAATATTATTATTTAAAGTTAAAGGATAATTTTTTTGAAAGTGACGAATTAGTCTTATTGGAAAATCAGCAGGATGGATACATATATTCAAATATACTTTTAAAATTATATCTTAGAAGTTTAAAAAATAATGGTAAATTAATGTTTAAAGATCGTATACCATATAATGTTAGAATTCTTTCCAGCGTTGTAAGGCAGCCGGAGGCAGTAGTTGAAAAAGCATTATATTTGTTTAAAGAATTAGGATTGATTGAAATTCTAGATAACGGTGCCATTTACATGCTCGATATACAGAATTTTATAGGCAAGTCAAGTACAGAAGCAGATAGAATTAGAAAATATCGTAATAAAATAGATGAAGATAAAAAGCTGCTTGATAATGACATTGTACAAATGTACGACAAAAGTACACCAGAGATAGAGATAGAGAAAGATATAGATATAGATATAGATAAGAAGATTGTTCCCAACAAAAATGTTGAGGAACCAGCACCCATTAAATTATTGTTAAAAAACGGTGATGAATATATCGTTAATGATCAACAGGTTAAAGATTGGGAAGAAATCTATACTGACATTGATGTCAGTCAAGAATTGAGAATAATGGCTGAATGGTGTAAAAACAATCCAAAGAAAAGAAAAACAAAAAATGGCATTGTTAGATTTATTATAAATTGGCTTAATCGTGAAAAAGACCGCAAACGCAAAGGCAGCACTAAAGAGGATTGGAGTTTTTTCGATGACTAAAGAAGAATGCAGAGAAGTAATAACAATAATTATTGGTGCATATCCTAATTTTTTAATGGGTCGAACTGTTGAAACAGTTTATAAATCATGGTTTAGAGCATTAAAAGATTCATCCTATGATGAGACATTAAAAAATCTCGATAGATGGATAGATGAAAACAATACACCGCCGTTTATAAAAAATATTAAGCCGTGGGGTGGTTATTAATGAATTATCAGGCAGAATTAATTGGAATTTTGGGTATTAAACCTGAGTACTTTAAAAAAACTATGCTGAGAAAAGAATTTTTTAATAAAGAGTATTCGCTATTATTTGAATTTATGGAAAAGTCATTTAATGAGTGCGGTGTTATAGATCACCAATACATTTTAGAAAACAATTCAGCTGATGGTGATTTATATCTGTCTTGTGTATCAAATGTAATTAGAACAGATGAAGATTACTTCAGTTTTCTAGAACTTCATGCAATCGATAAATATAAAAGACAGATTATTTCAATCAATGCTAATAAGTTAATTAAAGGTGATATCGAGCTTAATGATTTTAAATCGACATATGAAAATGTTATTGATCTTGGAAAAACAAAAAGCAGTCGGGTAGATAAAAATGGAATATTGAAAATTTTAATGACTGAAAATAAAAAACTTGAATTTAAAGATTTTAAAAGATTAAAAAGTTTTGGGAAAATTAAAGAGCATGATTTAGTAATAGTTGCTGGTAAGACCGGAATAGGAAAAACGGGATTTGCTTTAAATCTCCTTAACGATCTTTCAGCAAGCTATCCATGTCTGTATTTTAATTTAGAAATGTCTTATGAAACATTAATTCACAGATTGGTAGCACTTAATACGCTTATAAAAATTGAAAATCTTGAAAAGTATAGTTTACTTCCACAAAAGCAGATTGAAAAAATTAATAATGCAGCAGATGAACTAGACAGACGTAATATCGAGGTAGTAAATACAAGTCAGAGCATTGAAAAGATTAGAAGTGATGTAGCAATGCATGATCAAAGCAGGCATTTTATAGTATTTATAGATCATCTGGGTCTTATTTCTGCTCGTGGCCGAACATCATACGAAATAGCTACAAAGGTTGCTAAGGAGTTGAGAAAAATATCACTTGATAACAACTGTACAATAATTGCCCTTTGTCAGTTAAACAGAGATTCAGCAAAAGAAAATAAGCCGTCATTGAATATGCTTAGGGATTCTGGAGAGATTGAACAGTCTGCACGAAAAGTTATGTTCGTATGGGAAGAGAATGAAAACTATTCAATTTGTATAGAAAAAAATGACAGCGGAGGAAATAGATCAATACCAGTTAATTATTATAAGGAGACACAAAAATTTGAAGAGAGGGAGGCAAGAAAAGATGTACGAAGTTAATGATTCTGCAAACCGATGGGAAGTATATAAAGTTTTAAAACTTGAATACCAAAAGAAACACGAAAAAGAAGAGGTAGTAGAGGGCATAGTTGAGTTTGCGTTACAGTGGCTTTCTCAAGAAGAGAAAAATAAAATTATTAGTGCCTTAAAACACTAAAAACTATTTTGATTAAAAATTCTCTCTAATCGCATATGTAACAAGGGATTAGAGAGAAAATATAAATGCAATATAACATCTTGGATATATTGCGCGGTTAAAGGAGCAGAATAATGGAAAATCTAAACAGTGCCGAAAAAATTACGAAAGGACTTGAATTGATTAGTGAAGGAGTATTAGAAACATTTCAAAACGCAATTAACCTTTTTTGTGATGCTCTTTCTAATTTTGCTGATTGTGTTAATACGATAAATAAAGTCAATCATAAGAAACCGAGATTACCTAGAAAAACAAAAAAGAAATACAAGAAATTAGGAATTTATGAAGATTGGAAAAGCGGTGCTTATTTAAGTGCGGGGTTTACAAATGGAATAGAAAAAACAGTTACTTCAAAGGAGGTAAAAAATGAAACTGATTAAGTTAGCGAGGCGTAAAGGTAAAACAACAAGACTGATCAATAAAGCGCATAACAAAAATATTTACATTGTGTGCTTGAACATTGATAGAGCATATGAAGTTTTTGAAAGTTCACAAAGAATGAATAAAAGTATTTTATTTCCTCTCACTTTAGATGAATTGATTCAAAACGATGATTATTGGTCAAAAGTTAAAGAGTATTTGATTGATGATATTGATGATATTACACAAACTCTTGTTTACAGACATTTATTAAGACCGTTAACACAAAATGGCGGTAAAGTATTAGAGACAACCGCAAGTGTTACGAATCTTGCTAAAATCATCGGAGCGGACAAATGATAAATGATTATATACCAGATGATAAGCTGATCGAATTCATAGAGCTGTATGAAAAAGCTAGAGATCATATATTTAATGGTACGATGGGACAGCAGCCTAGTCTTTATAGTCGAAAGCGTCAGGAAATAAGCGGTCTTGACATAAATACATATATCTATATTGCAGATAATTATGAAAAATTAAAGGAGAGACTTAATGGAAGAAAAAGAGGTAACAAAAGCTGATATAAACCAATTTATCAGAGATGTGCAGAGCGCAGGTTATTATAACAAAAAAATAATAGCTATAAATTGTCAGTTAGAAGCTATAAATACAGAACTTGTAGGAGTAGCTTCTATAGCACCAAAAGACTACATGATTGAAAATAAGAAACCGTTCAGTCATCAAGGGATGCTCTCACTGATAGAAGATGAATCAAAACTCATTAGTCAGAGAAATGAAAATGAACAGTTTATATTATCAGTTGATAAATTATTTAATAGACTGCCGTTTAATATTCAACTTATGATGGTTGATTTATATATTAGAGAATTAAATCATACTAAGGTTGCTAAACATTATGGTTTTGATAGGGCATATATGCATCGATTAATAAAAAAGGAAATAAAAAAAATTAAAGAAGTCACAATGTGACCGCTAAAAATGTGTTATTATGATATTGTGGAAGTTTTAAAAGAACACCACATCAACAGTTAATCAACACTTTGTCAGAAAGAAACTCGAAAGGGTTTCTTTTATTTTAAACTGTCAATCATGTATGACATTCCTCTCCCTCAAGTCCTACATGGCTGGCAGTTTAAAATGAGGTGACAGAAAAGATGGATGAGAAACTACTTGAATTTATTAACGAGTGTATAAGGAAAGACGATATGCATGCATTCTATATTCGCAGTATATGGAAGAATAAAAGAAAGCATATTATCGAACGTGATCACTGTGAATGTCAGGAGTGTAAACGAAACGGTAAAGTAACTATCGTCAAACCTAAAGCAAAAGAAAAATCACAGCGGGCATATGTTCATCATATAAAGCATCTGCGTGATTATCCGGAACTTGCATTAGAGGACAGCAATCTGGAAACTTTATGCTTCAGCTGTCACGAGCTGGAACATACAGATGAACGCCATAAATTTGAAACTGGAAAGGATAAATTTGTAAATGAAGAAAGATGGTAATAAGAAAACTGTAACATACTATAGAGGACATGAAGTCTTTGTAGTCGTTCCAAAGAAAAAAAAGAAACAGCAGAAATAAAAATACAAAATAATTTTATTTTTATTATCTGAACATGCTGTAAAACAGATACCCCCCGTCAAAAAAATCCGGTATTTAAACCTGTTACTGGAGAACGGGGAGTGGGGATGACATTTCATAAAAAATTCGCGCGTGTACATGAGGAGGTGATTTTATGCGGATACCGAAAAAAAATCTAACAGCAGAGCAGTCTAGAATTAGAGAAGATTTAGAAAATCAGCTTAAGTACAAAGGGCTTGATGGAAAATATTTTCAGGACCTTGTAGAAGATTATATCTTTCTTCTTGTTAAAAAGGATACTCTTCAGGAAGATATCGATGAAAACGGTGTTAGGATCACAACCTATAATTCTAAAGGACTGCCGATTGAAAAGAAAAATGAAAGTTATGATCTGCTGCTTAAATATAATCAGCAGATGATTAAAATTCTGGAATATCTGGGAATAAAGCCTAGTGAAAATACTATATCAGGAGGAAGTGACGATGAATTGTAGACTTCCTTTTTTTGTTGAAAGATATTTTGATTTTATGGACGATCATTGCGAAAAATTCTGCGAAGATCAATGGGCACTTAGAAAATTGATAATCAGAACTTTTGAAAATGATGATATTTATGTTGATGTAAAACAGGCAGAAAGTTATTTTGGATTATCAAAATATTTTGATTTTGAAAGGATGTTTGAATGGCAGGAGTTTGTTCTAGGGCTGCATTTATGTACATACTGGAGGAATTCAGGGCTTCCAAGGTGGCCCGATGCATTAATATTGATGGGACGTGGAAATGGCAAAGATGGTACGATATCACTTGAATCTCTTTCACTTATCAGTCCATACAATACCGTAAATGAGTATGATGTGGATATCTGTGCAAATAATGAAATGCAGGCAAAACGACCTGCAAAGGATATTGTTACAGCCTTTGAAAGAAACAGAAAGAAGATGCTGCGTTTTTTTCACTGGACTCAGGAGAGTATAAGAGGACTTAAAAGAAATTCTTTTATTCACGGGCATACAAACAACGCTAAAGGGAAGGATGGCCTGCGCTCAGGCTGTGTTATTTTTAATGAGTACCATGCTTATGAAAATTATGACAATATCAATGTTTTTACTACTGGACTTGGTAAAAAGAAACATCCCAGACGTACGATTTACTCGACTAATGGAAATGTAGTCGACGGACCGCTTGATGAACTTATAAAGAAATGTGAAGAAATACTTTATGAAGATAAGCCAGATGATGGACTGCTTCCATTTATATGCCGGCTGAATTCAAAAAACGATGTGCATGATGAACGGAACTGGTATATGGCTAACCCGTCACTCTTTTATATGCCAAATCTATTGAACGAGATAAGAAAAGAATATCGGGAATGGAAAGAAAATCCTGCAAGACTTCCGGATTTTATGACAAAACGAATGAACATAAGAGAGTCCAACAGTGAACTTGCGGTCACAAGCTGGGAGAATCTTGAAAAAACAAATAAGCGATATGACGGAAAACTGCAGGGACGTGAATGTATTGCCGGTATTGACTTTTCAAAAACTACAGACTGGGCTTCAGTCAATCTTCATTTTAAAGAAGAGGATAAACGTATAGATTTAAATAAAGCGTGGATATGCATGAACAATCCAGAAATATCAAGACTTAAATGTCCGTATATGGACTGGGCGGAAAAAGGCTATGTTGAGCTGATTGACGATGTAGAAATCAGACCTAAAATAATTGCTGAATATATCAGAGAAAAAGGGAGAATCTACCGTATCAAAGCCATCTGCCTAGATGACTACAGATATGAAATTTTGCGTGACTGCCTTGAAGAAATTGGATATTCAATTGAAAGAAAAAATATTATTCTTATAAGACCAAGACATATCATGAAGATATATCCGATAATCGACCGATGTTTTGCTAATCAGTATTTTTACTGGGGTGAACAGCCTCATTTAAGATGGGCAACGAATAATACAAAACTCGTTCGCACAAAAAAATCAACGCTTGCCATAGATGGTGAGCTTGATATGGGAAACTTTCTTTTTGGAAAGATCGAACCAAAATCACGAAAGACGGATCCATTCATGGCACTTGTGCATTCGATGTGCGGCGAAGATAAGCTGTCACCTGTATATAAAGTATCAAGAGCACGCAAAAGAGTACGCGTGAGTACCTTTTAGAAAGGGGGTGAATTATGGCATTCAATTTTTTTAAATGGCTTGCAGGCAAAGATACTGCCCCCAAAAAAGCAGATACCAAAGCTGTATGTTTTCAGCTGGCAAGTGAGATTATGGTTAGGGAACTGGCCTTTAATCTTATTTCCAACAAGATAGCAAATGCGGTTTCAAAATGTACCGTAAATGTATATGAAAACAACAGGCGGGTAAAGAATGATGAGTGGTACAGATGGAATATTCAGCCAAACAGGAATCAAAGTGCTACACAGTTCTGGGCAAAACTGATCAATCATCTTTATGAAAATAATGAAGCACTTGTAGTAGTGAACAATGAAGAGCTTTATGTTGCAGATGACTATCAGCTGAATGATGATTCTGCATTTTTCGAACACTATTTTCAGCATGTTACAGTAAACAGTTTTACATATTCCAGAAACCTCAGAATGAGCGAGGTTTTTTATTTTAAGCTGAATTCTAAAAATCTTAGAACTTATCTTGACGGCACTCTTTCTCTTTATGCCGGTCTTATCAATGCGGCGTATTCAAGCTATCTTGTTGCAAACGGCAACAAGGGAATTTTGAAAATAGACCAGTTTGCAGAGCAGGGTGATGAGTTTGAAGATTATTTCAAACAGCTTGTCAATGAGGATTTTAAGACATTCTTCTCAAATGCAAATGCTGTCCTGCCTTTATTTGAGGGGTATGAATATAAGCAGCTGGAGAACAAAGGAACACAGTCTACTACAAGGGATTTCAAAGCGCTGCTTGACGATGTCATATCTCTTACGGCAAATGCGTTCAATGTACCCTCAGCCATAGCCAACGGCGATGTACAGGATACTTCAAAAGCAGTTAATGATTTTCTGACATTCTGCATTGATCCGCTGATAGAGATGTTCAGCGATGAAATGAACAGAAAACTGTTTACAAAAGGACAGATACTGAAAGGCACATATGTAAAATTTGATACAAAAGCAATCAAACATATCGACCTGCTTGATGTTGCTACAGCAATTGATAAGCTCATTTCAAGCGGATTTACTTGTATCAACGATCTTCGTGAGATTTGCGGTTTTGACAGAATCGACGAATCATGGGCTAATCAGTTCTTTATGACCAAGAACTATTCTACAGTCGAAGATCTCATGAAAGCACTGAAAGGAGGTGATGAAGATGAAGAATAATTTTTATCAGTTGACTAATCAGGATGAAAACAATGCTGAATTATATATTTATGGAGATATCACCTCATATAAGTGGTATGAAGATGAGGTGTGCGCCTATGACATGGCAAAAGAACTTGCACAGCTTGGTGAAAAAGACTTATCTGTAAGAATCAATTCCTATGGCGGTGAAGTAGCTCAGGGACTTGCTATTTACAATCTTTTAAAGAATTACAAGGGAACTGTTACAACATTGTGTGACGGCTTTGCATGCAGTGCAGCATCGGTTATCTTTATGGCTGGAACTGAAAGAAAAATGCCACGGTCAAGTCTGCTTATGATCCACAATGCATGGACTTATGCAGCAGGTGATTCAAATGCATTAAGAAAAGCTGCTGATGATATAGAGAAAATCACTCAGCCTTCTGTTGAAATCTATAAATTATGTTCCAGTCTCAGCGAGGAACAGATTAAAGAGATGATGGACCGTGAGGAATGGATAACAGCAGACGAAGCACTCAGTTATGGTTTTGCAACTGAAATCGTAGAGGACACAGTCAAACAGTCACTGCACGACGGTATACTAGCAAAACTCGTACTTAAGAATAAAGAACTTGAAAAACAGTTGAACAATACTCAGCCATTACAGAAAAAAGGCTGGTTTTTTAAATGTCAAAAAACAGAGGAGGAATAGATAAATGACATTAGCAGTTATGAATCAAAAAAGAGCAGAGATTTTAACGAAAATGGTTGAAGCTATGCATAACGAGGACAGTGATGCATACACCAGCTGTTTAAATGAGCTTGCTCAAAATATCGAAGAGAACATTTTAGAAAGAGCTAATGAGTTAGCTGGTAATAATGATGCTCAGATTCTTGCACAGAGAGGAGTAAGACAGCTTACATCATCTGAAAAGAAATATTATGAAAAGCTGGCAGAGGCATTTAGAGCATCGGATACTAAACAGGCATTAACAAATCCTGAACTTGTTATGCCGGAAACAGTTATTAATTCAGTGTTTGAAGATTTAAGAACTCAGCATCCACTGCTTGAAAAAATCAATTTTCAAAATACTATGGGAATGATCAAATTCCTTGTCAACAAAAATGGATATGTTAAAGCGGTATGGGGAAAATTAACAGATAAAATCACTAAGGAGCTGGAAAGTTCTTTCAGTGAAGTTGATATGACATTTTTGAAATTATCTGCTTTTATTCCAGTGTCACAGGCAATGCTTGATTTAGGACCATCATGGCTTGATACATATGTTAGAGAAATCATGTATGAAGCATTAGCAAACGGACTTGAAGATGGAATCATCAATTCATTGAGAACAGACCAGGGTCCAATAGGGATGATTGCTAATCTGACATCAGGAAGCGCACAAAGCGGATATGTTCAATATACAGCTAAATCAGCAACCGTTATTAAAGATTTTCAGCCGGCAACATTAGGTGCAGAAATCGCAAAATTAGCAGTTGATGATAACAACAAAACACGAACCATCAGAGATGTAATTTATATCGTAAATCCTGTTGACTATTTTACAAAAGTATTCCCAGCTACAACAGTAATGGGTGGCGATGGCACCTACAGAAATGATGTTCTTCCTTACCCGATGACTATCATTCAGTCACCGGCAGTTGCTTCAGGAAAAGCTGTTCTAGGGTTAGGATACAGATATTTTGCGGGTATCGGTATGAGTTCAAAGGACGGTAAACTTGAATTTGATGACAGTTGCCAGTTCCTTGAAGACAACAGGGTATACAAAATCAAATTGTACGGAAACGGTATGCCTATGGATAACAATGCATTCCAGTACCATGATATCAGTCAGTTGAAACCAGCGGTTGTAAAAGTCGAAGTAACTAATACCGATCCAATCACTACAACGGTAGAGGGTACAGTAAAAACTCAGGCGGCAGGATAGAGACTCTGTATGGAAGAGGAACTGTTAGAACTGACAAAGGATTTTCTCGGGCTGGCATGGATTGATGAATCAGCGGAAAAAAAGCTGAAAATCATTATTTCTAACTCCGTAGCTGATCTTGATGAAAAGAGCGGAGTTAATAATATTTATACGGAACCAGGAAAAGCACAAAGCCTTTTCCTGAACCGTGTAATGTATGAACGTGCAAACGCTCTTGATGATTTCTATGTAAATTACAGAAAAGAAATCATAGCATTTATCAATAAGGCAAAGGTGAGAAAATATGCTGGCAAGCAGGAATAAAGCACAAAATGAGCAGTTTAATGATGGCGTAATAAATGTTTTAGAAGCTGAGGATGGTATCATCAAAAAAAATCTATTTAATGAGATATCTTTTGGAAACAGGACATTCGGAGTCAAAAGATTTATGGATGCAAAAGTATCTGGAAATACGATAGAAAGAATGATATCAGTACCGATGGAGTGTGTAGATGTGTTTGAACGCAGCAATATTATCGAGACAAGAGACTACAGAACAGGAAAGAAAGGACTGTATGAGATTGTTTTAAAACAGCCGAAGTATGACACTGCACCACCGAGCATATATATCACCCTGAAAGGAACAGATATAAAATATGTCGATAAAAGAAATAATCAACAGACTTGAAAATTATACTGTTCAGTGCAGATTCAGTCATTTCAGCAGAGAGGTAGCACCTCCGTTTATGGTATATCTCGTACCTGATAGTGATAATTTCAATGCAGACAATAAAGTTTATTACAGTACTAAAAATGTTCAACTGGAATTATACACAAGGGAAAATACTCTTGTGGAGGAAGAAAAACTGGAATCATACTTCGATAACTGCGGTATCATCTGGAATAAATCATCACAGTCATGGCTCGATGAAGAAAAGGTAATGATGACAGTCTATAGTCTATATGGCTAAAAAAATCAAAGTCAGTCAGCTTGAAAAAGCAATCATGAACTGTCTTGAGACATACAGTGATGAAGTGACCACCGCAGCAAAAAGTGCTGTAGATGAAATTTCCGATGAGGCATTGAAAATAGTTAAGGATCATGCTCCAACTGATAAAAGAAAAATCAAGAGAAAAGGAAAATATAAACGCTCATTAAAAACACGTACAATGTATGAAAGTGTTACTGAAAAGAAAAATGTTATATATGCCAGTGGTGACGAATATCGGCTTACTCATCTGCTAGAAAACGGTCATGCACTGACAAAGGGCGGAAGAACTGCCCCGCAGCCGCACTTCAAATACGGCGATGATTATATAAATAAAGAACTGTTAAAAAGAACAATAAAAAAAATAGGAGGAAAATAGATGTCTGAAGAAAACAAAGTAAGATTTGGACTGTCAAACGTCCATGTAGGTACAGTAACTTTAAGTGATGGTACTCCATCGTTCAGTATCCCAAAAAAATATCCCGGAGCAGTAAACCTTACAATGGATGCAGAAGGTGAAACAAATACATTCTACGCTGATAATACAGCATATTATGTTACTAATACAAATAACGGTTATACTGGAGAGCTGGAAATGGCAGAAGTTCCAGACTGGTTTGAAACGGAATATCTTGGTGCTGTAGCTTCGCAGGAAGGGCTGGTTGTGGAAATTTCAAACCCGGTACAGAAATTAGCATATTTCATGTTCCAGTTTGAAGGAGATAAAAACGCAACAAAATATATTATTTACAATACAACTTTTAGCAGACCTTCGATTGAAGGAAATACAAAAGAGGATACACTTGAGCCAAATACGACCACAATTCCGTTTACATCAGTTCCGCTGGTAACAGAGTTTGGTAATATCGTAAAATCCAGAGTTCCAGTATCTTCAGAAAAATATGCTACCTTTTTTACAACTGCTCCAACTGTTCCAACGAAAGGAGAATAAAAAGAGATGTATAAAGTAATAAAAATTGAAGATAAACAGATTCCCATGATGTCAAATGGCGGTACTTTAAGAGAGTATCGCCATTTTTTTAAGAGAGATATGCTTACGGACATTCTCAAAATGGAAACAGCATTTAAAAATCAAAAGTTTGATGATATTGAAGTTGCAGAAATTTTAGAAAATATTGCGTGGGTACTTGCTTATAAGGCGAATCCAAAAATCGAACCTGTTTCTGAATGGCTTGAACAGTTTAAAAGTCCATTTGCGGTTATTTCGTCTTATGAAGACATTCAGGAACTTTTAAGCGATTCAAATACTCCAACTGTAAAACCAAAAAAAAACAATCGAATGAAAAAGAAGAACCGGTAACGTTTCAAAAACTGATGATTGCATGCCTGAGAATAGGACTAAGTACATACGACATATATAGAAGTGATGTTGGTGAACTTTTGGATATCATCATCACTTTTAATAATGTAAATGATGCAGATCAATCTGATTCTAGAAAGGTACGTCAGGCAACTCAGCGTGACTTTGACAGATTTTAATGAAAGGAGGAAGTTATGGCCAAAAGTAAATTACAAGGTATTACACTTGAAATCGGCGGTGATACTACCGCACTTTCAAAAGCATTAAAAAAACCAAATACCGAAGCATATGAATTACAGGGAAAACTTAAAGCAGTAAATCAGGCTCTAAAAGTAGATCCTACAAATATCGAATTACTTGCTCAAAAACAAAGGGTACTAGGTGAAGCTGTCGACAAAAATAAAGAAAAACTCAATATGCTAAAAGAAGCACAGCAGCAGTTTATAGACAGTGGCAAGAACATTGACAGTGCTGAATACATAGAGCTGGAAAGACAGATCAAAAATACTGAACAGACTATAAAAAGACTTAGTGAACAGCAAAATGTATTTAGTGAAAAGGTACAGGCTTTTGGAATCAAAGCTGAAAAAATGGGAACTAACCTCGAAAATGCTGGAAAGAAACTAACACCGCTCAGCATAGGTCTTGCCGGTGTCGGTGGTGCAGCTACAAAAGTTGCAATAAATTTTGAAGATGCTATGTCTCAGGCAGCAGGGGCTTTAGATATTCCTGTTGGAAAGATGAATGATTTGCGCGAACTTGCAATTCAGGTAGGACAGGATACTATCTTTTCAGCCAGTGAAGCCGGTCAGGCAATGACAGAACTTGCAAAAGGCGGGTTGAGTGCAGCTGATATAAAAGGCGGAGCGCTGGTTGCTACAATGGATCTTGCAGCATCATCACAAATGGATCTTGCCAATTCAGCGAATGTTGTGGTACAGGCTATGGGGGCTTTTGGATTAACCGCCGAAGATGTATCAGTAGCTGTAAATGCACTTGCTGGTGCTGCGGCAGCCTCATCAACTGACGTTGAGCCGCTTACTCAAGGTCTTGCTCAATGCTCTGCTCAGGCAAACAATGCCGGATGGTCCATTCAGGAAACAACAGCAGTACTTGGAAAATTTGCTGATGCCGGTATTGTAGGTTCAGATGCAGGTACGTCATTAAAGACTATGCTTCAAAGGCTTGCTGCTCCTAGTTCAGACAAAGCGGCAGAAAAGATTGAACAGCTGGGAATCAAAACGAGAGATTCAAGTGGAGAAATGCTAGGAGCTACTGAAATTGCTCAAGAACTTCAAAATAAACTAGGCGGGCTTGATGCAGCAACACGTGATGCTGCACTGCAAACCATTTTCGGCAGTGATGCGATGCGTGCTGCTACCGTTTTAATGAACAGCGGTGCAGAAGGACTTAAAAAATATACTGATGCAACAAATGATCAGGAGGCAGCTTCCAGACTTGCTGATTCTCAAATGAGTGAGTATTCCCGTGCAATCGAGGAAATGAAAGGCTCTATCGAGACGGCTGCAATTGCAATAGGTGGAACACTTGCCCCGATAGTTTCTGATGTTGCAAAAGTTATAACAGAGCTTGTGAACAAATTTTCTGCTTTGTCTCCGGCTACTCAAAAAGTTATAACAGTAGTAGGTTTGATTGTGGCTGCACTCGCACCAGTCCTTATAATTGCCGGAAAAACTGCTCAGGGAATATCGAATATAATCAATCTTGGTACAAAGCTCGGACCGTCGTTTACCAAAGCATCAGGGATAATCAAAAGTGCTTTTGGCAGTATAGGAAAAGCAGTTTCGGGTGCTTTTAGTGCAATAACAGCACATCCTGTAATTGCAGCGATAACAGCAATTATTGCAGTTGTTGTTCTGCTCTATACAAAATGTGAATGGTTTAGAGATGCGGTCAATGGGGTAATAAAATCTGTTGTAAACTTTTTTCAGGGGCTTGTCGACAGTATAGCTCTTTTTTTTACTGAGACAATACCGCAGAAAATAGAAGAATTTGTCGCGTTCTTTCAGTCTATCCCGGAAAGAATTGGAGAGTTTGTTAATGGAATAGTTACCTGGTTCAATGAACTGCCTTATAAAATTGGATTTGCTGTTGGACAGATAGTAGGTCATATCGTTCAGTGGGGAATTAACCTTTCAAACTTTATGACAGTAACAGTTCCTCAATTTATAAACGGCATAGTAACCTGGTTCTCACAGCTACCCGGAAAAATATGGGAATGGCTTGTAAATGCATGGAATAACGTAATTCAATGGGGAACTAATACATACAACAGTGCCGTTGAGTGGATAAGTAAGACAGTAGACGGTATAATCAACTATTTCAGTCAGCTTCCAGAAAAAATGTGGAACTGGTTGTCGAATGCAGCAAATAAAATTGTTCAATGGGGACTGGAACTTTGGAACAAAGGAAAAGACGCCGCAGGAAAACTTGTCAGTGCAGTAGTTGAAGGTGTTAGTTCACTTCCTGGTAAAATGCTTGATATCGGAAAAAATATTGTTGAGGGAATCTGGAATGGAATAACAGGAATGGGAAACTGGCTCAAGGATAAGATATTTAGTTTTGCAGATGGCTTTTTGGGCGGTCTTATGAGTGCATTTGGAATACATTCACCGTCTAGACTTATGCGTGATCTTATCGGTAAAAACCTTGCTGCCGGTATCGGTGTTGGTATTGAAGAAAACAGCGAACTTGCATTAAAGCCTCTTAGTCAGCTGCAGAGAGAAATGACATCGTCATTTACACCAGATGTTAATGCAACAGTATCAAGGGCTCTATCTATGGATAGTAAGGCAGTAATAGAAATCCATAATACTGTTCCACTTGATGGTAAGCCAATCTATCAGAATATTGAACGCAGGATGACAAAGCTACAGCATTCTAAACTGGTATTTAAGGGGGTATAGATATGTACTATATTTCACTGGATGATGTTACATCAGTTCAGATGGGACTTGCTGTAACAAAACGACCGGAGTTTCCAGCTCCGGTTAAAAACTACAAAGAATACAGTATTCCGGGCAGAAACGGGAAACTTTATGAAGACATGGGCACATATGAAGATATACAGTTTGAAATCGAAATGAACTATATATCTTCTGAATACCAGTGGGGTATTAAATGGCACGAGGTTAAAAGATGGCTGTTTAAAAGCGGACATAAAAGACTATCGTTCAGTGACTGCCCTGATATTTACTACCGTATAAAAAGAATAGAACTCAGTTCAAATGAACGCAGAGTGATAGAGAGCGGGGAGTTTACAGTTACCGTCACATGCGATGTATATGCTTATCTTAAGACTGGTTTAAAAGAATACGATATAGAGGATATTCTTTTAAACCGCCATGACGAAGCCGAACCTGTATATATCTTAAAAGGTGAAGGAACATGTATTTTAAATGTTAACGGGAATGAGTGTAAATGCAATGTCGGTCAAAATCTTACAATAGATACTGTTTTAAAGATGTCATACCGGGAAGACGGCACTTTACAAAACAGTGCTATCAATGCTGATTATGATGCTCTTATGCTTGTAGAAGGAAAAAACAGTATTACAATAACAGAAGGATTTGAGCTTAAAATAATACCAAACTGGAGGTACTTATAATGATACAGGTTTACAGCCCTAAAAATGAAAACTATGATATGAATGGTGATGCGGTCATTGAAGCAGAAAGCTGCGAAATTGAGTTTGAGATGAACAGTGCATGGGAGCTTGAACTAACTGCACCATCTGAAAAAAATAAAGAGATACTCGTATATGAAGCAGTGATAAAAGTACCTACACCATATGGAAAACAGCTTTACCGTATCTATAATGTGCAGAAAGATGATGACAGTATTACAGCATCTGCAAGACCTGTATTCATGGATGCAAAAGATGAAGTAATGGTGTGGGATACAAGACCGACAAAGGCTGATGGGCAGGGAGCTATGGATTCTATATTCGATCCTGAGGGGAAGTATCATGGCCATTCAGATATAAAACTAGTTTCAACTGCATACTGGCAGCAGAAAAATGCTGTTGAATGTCTAATGAGTGATGACGAGAACTCATTTCTTAACAGATGGGGAGGGGAAATTTATTTTGATAATTTTGATATCTACATAAACGAAAGAATTGGAAGCGATAATGGTCTGCGTGCTGAGTTTGGTTTCAATCTTACCGGTGTAGAAGAGAAAGTAGATATGAGCGAAGTAGTTACGATGATATTTCCTAAAGCGTACAACGGATATATGCTTCCAGATAATGAAAGCATAAACAGTCCACTCCTAAATAACTATCAGAAAAAATACAAACGGATAATTGAATATCCTGATATTAAATTATCTGCCGATGTTCAGGAAGGTGATGAGTTAAATGGTGTTACGGTATGCGATACACTGGAAGAACTATATTCAGCACTGAGAGAAAGAGCTGCAGAAGAGTATGAAGCAGGCATTGACCTTCCGAAGATTGCCTACAATGTTAGTATGATAGATCTCTCAAGAACTGATGAATATAAAGAGTATATTGGACTATTGAAAGTGGTATTGGGTGATAACGTTCATGTGAAACATCGAAAACTTGGTGTCGTTACGAATGCAAGAGTGATTAAAATGACCTATGACTGTATAACCGAAAAAGTAGAAGGTCTGACGCTGGGAGATTATGAAACAAGCTATATTAATGATACAACGTCCATTATTTCTTCTGTTACAAATGCGATAAGTCCCGGAGGTACAGTTATAGCAGAAAAGATAAAAGGTGTAATAGATTTGCTTAATACATCACTAAGAGCGCAGAAAGACATTGCAAAAAAGCAGGATGTAAGAGCAATTCTGTTCGAGGACTTAGATGAAGAAAGCTCAACTTTTGGGGCACTCTGCATAGGGACTCAGGGAATTCAAATATCAAAAAAGAGAAACGAGACTGATACTGACTGGAAATGGGGAACGGCTATAAACTTTGAAAGTATAGTTGCTGACTACATAATTACTGGTATTCTAAGTGACAGGAAGGGCAACAGTTACTGGGATATGGATAGAGGAGAGCTTGTAACAAGATATATGAAAGCAACTGACGCTGAGTTTTCAGGTACCGTAAAAGGTTCTAAAATCGAAGGCGGAGAAATAAACGGAAGCAGTATATCTACAAATAAGGATATTACGATAGGAAGAAATATATATTTTGCCGGAAACGGTGATTATGCCGCAATAATGGGTGGAAATACAGTGCTTAGATTTTTATCTTCAAATCCTCCTACTACTTCTGTAGACGGAACTAATATTCAGCTGTTGGCTTCAAATCATATTTTCCTTAGTGGTTCGAGTATTTCTTCATCAGTTCCAATAAATGTCGGATCCGACATACGTTTAAAGAAAAATATCGATGATATAGATATATCCGCCCTTGTTGATGAAATAAAAATAAAAAGCTTTGATTATATAGGAAAAAGAAATAATGTTGTTGGTGTAATCGCAGATGATTTGAAAGACAGCAGATTTGCTGAGTACCTGATTACAAAAGATAAGGATGGTTATTTGTCTGTAGATTATAATGCATTAGCAATGGCGTGCATTCAGAAGGTACAGAAACTTGATAAAAAAATAGAACTTTTAGAATCGGAATTAGTAAAAATGAGAAGTTTGGAGGTGGATAATCTTGGAAATAAAGATAAAAAGAAAGGAAGCCACGATAAGCAGTGACACTATAGAAATACCGGCACAGGGCAGTGCAAATATTCCAGTTGTTTTGGAAAATGATTCATCGTACAGCAACTATATAAAAGAAGTCCATTGTGGATATTATTTAAATGGAGTATACTGCAAGATTATACTGCCAATAGAAAACGAAAAATATCTAATACCGCTTGAAGCCTTCGAATCCAGTGGTCCATTATATCTTGCAGTTGCACTTGTGAATGTCAAAGAAATAATAAAAACCAATCAGATTAACTTTGAAGTAAGAGCTGCTCCAAACGGAAAAGTGATACTGCCTACAGAAAACGAATGGCATATCCTTGTCAAAAATTATATGGACAGTTTGTTTGAGAATGATTTTGGAGACCGATTTGATGAGATAGGTACAAATCTTGAGGAACTGGCAGCAGAGGCAGAAAAACAGCAGAATAAGGCGGCTGAACAACAGACTGCTTTAGATAATAAGCTCAATGAATTATCTTCGCTGGAAGAAACTGTAAGCAGGAATGAAACAGTTCGTCAAAAAAATGAGACGAAGAGGCAAAATGATACTGCTAATGCAGTAAAAAAATGCAATGATACAGTTGATGAAATAAATACCAAACTTGAAAACGGTGATTTTATCGGTGCGGTTGGTGCAACCCCTAAAATTTCTATTGGAAATGTAACAACCGGCAATCCCGGTATAACAATACACGGAACACCTGAAGCTCCCGTATTGGATTTTACGATGCCGAGTGCCGGTGATCTAAGCTATGCAACTGATGCAGATATTGATGAAATGATTGTTGAAGTTTTTGGTTAGGAGGCACATATGATCAATTATATTGATATTTTTTTTAAAGCTGATCATTCTACTGTAACTGCACGAAAGGTTGCGAACCAGTATGATAATG